>VOFB01004127.1_pt1 | contig 28803 bp, 59 predicted proteins | sample 5384141 | NCBI WGS metagenome assembly VOFB01 (sample SAMN12384721, study PRJNA508395) | human gut metagenome | isolation source: healthy gut A | host: Homo sapiens | reverse complement strand
CATCTACTTACTACAATGACTTATATGAAACTAGAGCTATAAAAAATGCTTTCGGAGAAGATGCGAAAAATATACCAATATCATCGACAAAATCAATGATAGGTCATTTATTAGGTGCAGCAGGGAGCAGTTGAATCAATAATATGTGTAAGAGCATTAAATGAAGGTTTTATACCTCAACAATAGGTTATACAGAAAGTGAAGAAGAATTAGATTTGGATTATGTTCCAAACAAAAGGAAGATATAAAGATTTAAAATATGCTCTTAACAATTCACTTATTTGGAGGACATAATGCATGTCTATTATTTAAAAAGTGGGATTAATCGGAGGACGTTATGAATTTTAATGAAGTAAAAAGAATTAATTTCTATTTTAGACGATTCAAAATTAGCTTATTTTGAATTGGAGAATGAAGAGGGATATATAAAAATAGACAAGAGTATGTATAGAGATTATGTATCTAATAAAATACAAAATGAAGTTTCAGCAATAGAAAATAAGGAAGAAAAACAACATAACAATACAATTTCTTCAAAAATAAATATTAAAGAAAATGAAAATATTACAAATGAGTCACAAGTAGAAGAAAATATAGATTTTATAAAATCGCCAATAGTTGGTACATTTTATTCAAAAATCATCACCTGATGCAGAGCCTTTTTGTTCAAAAAGGGACAAGGTAAGCAAAGGTGATATAGTTTGCATAGTCGAAGCAATGAAATTGATGAATGAAATAAATGCTGAATTTAATTGTGAGATAGTTGAGATTATGGCACAAGAGGGGCAAGATGGTCCAATATGGACAAGAATTATTTAAGGTGAAAAAATTATAGGAGAAAATTATGTTAGGAACAAAAAGAAATAAAAGAAATTTTACCACATAGATATCCATTTTAATGATAGACAGAGTAGAAGAAGTTGAAGAAGGAAAAAAGAGCAAAAGGGTTTAAAAATATATCTATAAATGAAGAATTTTTCAACGGACATTTTCCAGATTATCCAGTAATGCCAGGAGTTTTGATATTAGAAGCTTTAGCACAAATGGGTGCTATTTGTATTCTTTCAAAAGAAGAATTCAAAGGGAAAATAGGTTTTTAGTTGGAGCAGACAAAGTAAGATGGAAGCAACAAGTAATGCCTGGGGATAGATTAGATTTAGAAATTGAGATAACAAAATTAAGAGGATCTATAGGAGTTGGAACTGGGTATGCAAGTGTAGATGGAAAGGTAGTTTGCCAAGGTGAAATAATGTTTGCAATTGGGTAGGTGATAAGATGCTAAAGAAAATTTTAATAGCAAATAGAGGAGAAATAGCAGTTAGAATAATACGTGCATGTAGAGAACTTGGTATATCTACAGTTGCGATTTATTCAGAAGCTGATAAATATGCACTTCATACACAGATGGCAGATGAAGCAGTTTGTGTAGGGGGAGCGCAAAAGTAAAGATAGTTATTTGAATATGACTAATATACTAAGTGCATGTGTGCTTACTGGGTGTGAAGGGATTCATCCAGGGTTTGGTTTTTTATCTGAAAATCCTAAATTTGCAAAGATGTGTGAAGAGTGCAATATAAAATATATAGGACCAGATTATAAGATTATAGAACTTATGGGAAATAAGGCTAAAGCAAGAGAAGTTATGAAAAAAGCAAATGTACCTGTAGTTCCCGGATATGAAGGTGAAATAACTTCAGTTTCACAAGCACTTGAAATAGCAAAGGAAATTGGTTTTCCAGTAATGATAAAGGCAGCTGCTGGCGGTGGTGGAAAAGGAATTAGAATAGTAAATGAAGAAGATGAATTTGAACACAACTATAACGCTGCAAAGTTAGAATCAAAAGCATGTTTTTCAGATGATAGAATTTATATAGAAAAATTTATACAAAAACCAAGACATATAGAATTTCAAATTTTAGCTGATGAATATGGAAATACAATTCATCTAGGCGAAAGAATGTTCACTTCAAAGAAATAATCAAAAAGTGCTAGAAGAAGCACCATCTACTTTTAAATCCAAAACTTAGAGAAAAAATGGGAGAGGTTGCAAAATGTGCAGCAAAGGCTGTAAATTATAAAAATGCAGGGACAATAGAATTTCTTGTGGATAAAGATTGCAGTTTTTACTTTATGGAAATGAATACTAGAATTCAGGTTGAACATCCTATAACTGAAATGGTTACAGGGGTAGATATAGTTAAGGAACAATTAAAAATAGCATCGGGAAAGAAATTAGATTTGATTCAAGATGATATTTGTATAAGCAAATGCAATTGAATGCAGAATAAATGCCGAAGACACAGATAATAATTTTAGACCATCTCCAGGACTTATAAAAAGAATTATATATACCATCAGGTCCAGGGGTTAGAGTTGATAGTGCAATTTATTCTGGATATGAAATACCTCCATACTACGACTCAATGATAGGAAAGATGATAACATATGGCGCTACTAGAGATGAAGCAATAATAAAGATGAAAAGAGTACTAGGAGAATTTGCAATAGGAGGAGTAAAGACAAATATAGATTTTCAATACAGTATATTAAATAATAGAGATTTTGTAAAAGGAAATTATGATACATCATTTATAGCAGAAAAAGTTGGTGAGAAATAATGCTTAAAAATTTATTTAGAAAACAAGAATATATAACAGTTAGTAGCAAACCACTAAAAGATAAAGAATTTATACCTAATATACCAAATGGAAAATGGATAAATTGTAAAAAATGTAAGAGTATAATTTATTTAGAAGATCTAAAAAATGATGATTATGTATGCCCTAATTGTAATTACCACTTCAATATATCTGCAAAAGAAAGGATAAATCAAATATTCGATAAAGATAGCTTTATTGAGATGTTTCAAGAAATAAAAGTTAAAAATCCACTAGAATTCTCAGGATATGAAGAAAAGTTAAAAAGCTGAACAAAAAAAAATCTGATTTAGAAGAAGGTGTACTTTGTGGGGTTGGAAATATAAATTCAAAAAAAGTAGCAACTGCAATAATGGATAGTAATTTTATGATGGGAAGTATGGGAAGTGCTGTCGGTGAAAGAATTACAAGAATTATAGAATATGCAACACAAAATAAACTTCCGCTTATTATATTTACTGCTTCTGGAGGAGCTAGAATGCAAGAAGGAATAATTTCACTTATGCAGATGGCAAAAACATCTGCAGCAATAGCAAAACATGATGAAGCAGGACTTTTGTATATAAGTGTAATAACAAATCCAACAACAGGAGGAGTAACCGCTAGTTTTGCAATGCTTGGAGATATAATCATATCTGAACCAGGAGCAATTTTAGGATTCGCAGGGCGTAGGGTAATTGAAAATACAATAAATCAGAAATTACCAGAAGACTTCCAAAGTGCAGAATTTATGTTAGAAAAGGGATTTGTAGATGATATTGTAGATAGAAAAATTTAAAAATTATTTATCAAGAGTACTTAAATTACATGGAATATAAAGAGAAGAATATCTAAAGGTGGTGGTAGATGTTGAAGGATAAAAAAGAATGAAGTATGGAATATTGTAGAGATAGCGAGAAATAAAGAAAGACCAAACGTACGATTTTATATAGAAAATATTTTCGATGATTTTATTGAATTCCATGGTGATAGAAATTTTAGAGACGACAAAGCAGTAATAGGTGGAATTGCATCAATAGATAAAATAAGTGTAACAGTAATAGGAGTTAATAAAGGTAAAATCTAAAAGAAAATGTAGATACAAATTTCGGAATGGTTCATCCAGAAGGATATAGAAAAGCATTAAGACTTATGAAACAAGCTGAAAAATTTAATAGACCTATAATATGTTTTGTCGATACACCAGGTGCATATTGTGGAGTTGGGGCAGAAGAAAGAGGCCAAGGTCAGGCAATTGCACAGAATTTAATGGAAATGAGTAGACTAAAAACACCAATAATATCAATAATAACAGGAGAAGGCGGCAGTGGAGGGGCATTGGGACTTAGTGTATCTGATAAGGTGTATATGCTTAAAAATTCGATTTACTCTATTTTATCTCCAGAAGGATTTGCGACAATTTTATGGAAAGATTCATCAAGAACTAAAGAAGCAGCAGAAGTTATGAAAATAACAGCTTTAGACTTACTTAGTTTGGGGAATAATAGATAATATAATAGATGAACCAATAGAAGGTGCACATACAAATCCTTCTTTAGTTTCAGACAACATAAAAAGACTCATAAATTCAGATTTAAATAATTTAATTGATATAAAAAACAAGATTTATTACAAAAAGAGATATGATAAATTTAGACAAATGGGTAACTTTTATGAAGTATAATATCAATTGAAATTATTTCTAAAATTTATTATAATACATTTAAGATTAAAATAAATATGGAGAGAAAATAAAATGGAAAAGAGAGCGGAACGATTAAATTCACTTTTGGTGCAATTATTTAATGATATTTTACATATAGAAGAAAAGGTTTTAAAAAGTTCTGAGATAAAAGATTTATCTATAACAGAGATACACAAATCGATGCAATAGGAACTCAAGGAAACAGAACTATGGGAGAAATTGCCCATGACTTAAGAATAACAGTTGGAACGCTAACTTCTGCAATTAATAGACTTATAAAAAAGGGCTATGCTGAAAGATCGAGAACGGAAGAAGATAGGAGAGTTGTGTTAGTAAGTCTAACTGAAAAGGGAAAGCATGCTTATAAAATACATGCAGATTTTCACAAAGAAATGGTACAAGCAACATTAAACTCTTATAACGATGAAGAACAAGAAGTTCTATGTGATGTAATAGAAAAATAAATATATTTTTTGAGGATAAGTATGAAGGTCTCCAATAGGAGGCTTTTATTTTTTGAAATTAAGAAAAGTTAAGGAATTTAAAATGAAAAAACATTTTTTCACGATATTATGTATATATGAGAAATAAAATGTAAATTGAGATACAATATAATATATGGGGGATTTTAGTATGAGCAAAAGACAATTAAAATCTATTGATATAGATTTTTTAAGAAAACAAGAATATAACTTTTTATCTTATAATGATAGTATTTTTAATTTGTCTATTAATAAGTAAATTAAATTTAAGTTATGGTTCTTCATCAAAATCATATGTAAGTGATAATGTACTTATAAATGGAACAAAAATAGGAAGAGCAGAAGTAATATCAGATAAATTGTTAGAAAAAGGATCTTGTATATCAGCACAGGTAATAAAACCTACAGATGTAGTAATACATCAAACTGCATGTATAGATGTTGATGCAGAACAGATGTATGAGTCATTAAAAATGCAAATAGCGACCCATATGCGGGAACAAGTTATTCAAAATATAGAAAAGCATCGTGGACAATAACAGTAGGATACGATAAAATAATACAAAATGTTCCTTTAAATTGGCAGGCATATGCACAAGGAACAGAATACGGAAATTTAACTGGTATATCTATTGAAATCTGTATGTACAACAATATGTATAAACAGAGACAAGCTTATTTAAATGCTATAGAACTGTACAAGATTTTAAAAAATTATCAAGACGGATTAGGTTTAAAAAGCATCAAGATTACAACGGCAAACAATGCCCAGAATGGTTACTTGAAGGACGATATGATATGACTTGGGATTGGTTTGAAGAAAATGTAAGGAATAAACGTATAGTTTTATAATGCATTAGTTCTTATGAGAATGGAGGAATTTTTATGATTGATATAGTCAATTCATATGAGCAAAGAGCTAAGGAATTATACGAAAATTGTGATATATACTATAATAAAAATATATTTATAGCAAAGTCTAAATCTTTAGATGAATCTATAACAAAATCAAGAGTACATAGTCACAATGAATATGAATTTTTTTATTCCAAATAGTCCAATACCTTTTTTAATAAATGAAGACAGTATATTTTTTGGAGAGATAGGATATATATATACAATCAAAAAGTCAACAAAATCATGGAATAAAGTACGGACTTTCTAATGTAGAATATACAGATATTCTTGTAAAGAAAGATTATCTACAAAATATAATGGATGAATTAAATTGTGAGGATAATATATTTAGTCATCCTATATACTTATCGAGAGAATTAAAATTTTATTTGCATATATTTGCAGAAGAATTTAAAAATATGATAAAAAAGATTCAACTAAACTAGATATGATAGCAAATCTTTTATGTAGAGAGATAATTACAGGAAAGACAAATAAAACAATAGATATTTTTAAGGAAAAGCAAAGCTACCAAAAAGGTATATATTTAGTTGCAGATTTTATAAATCATAATTATAATAAAGAAATAAAAATAGAAGAGATGGCACAGTTAGCAGGGTTATCTAAAAATTACTTTGGCTCTGCTTTTAAAAAGGCGCTCGGAGAAACGCCACATTCTTACTTAATAAAGATAAGAATATCAAAGGCCAAAGTACTACTAGAAACAACAGACTATTCTTTAAGAGATATAGCTAAAGAAATTGGATTTAAAAAAAGCAAGCTCATTTACATCTCAATTTAAAGCATCAACAGGTATAATACCTTCTAAATATAGAGAAAAAAGCAAAAAACACTATTAAATTCTATTCACTTGACAGAAGTTTAAATAAGCAAAATTAGTTAGGGAGGTAAGTATGGCATATGGACAGAAATTATTTTTTAGATATGTACGGTTTGGATGCACAAGATTTAATAGATTTAAATATAAATTGGGTTGATTTATATAACATACTACAAGATTATAAAAAATCTATTGATATTTGTGATGCTAGATTAACTTATGTTGCAAATGTATTGAGGCAACATCCAAAGGTGCATTCTGTAAAAACGAGGGTTAAAGATCCAAAAAGGTTATTACAAAATTAGTCAGAAAAACTCCTGACAGAAGAGAAAAATACGGTGATAATTTTAATTTCAATATCCAAAACTATAAAGATGAAATTACCGATTTAATGGGAATACGTGTTATACATCTTTTTAAAGAAGACTGGGAAGAAATCCATAAATTTATAACAGAAAGATGGGAAGTAATAGAGATAGTAGCGAATATAAGAGAGGGTGACAATGTAGCCCCATTTGAAGAAAAATCTATTCCTGTAAGGTCTAGAATATCAGGATATAGGTCAGTTCACTATTTAATTAAATACGGTACAAAATACGATTCATCTATAATCGAAATACAAGTAAGAACTATTTTTTGAAGAAGGATATGGAGAAATTGACCATCAACTTAGATACAGCCATGACGACGATATTCCAGAACTTTTAGCACAAAACTTAATGTTGCTCAACAGGATAGCCAGGAGTTCAGACGAGATGGCATCTCTTATAAATAAGTTGAATCAAAGTTTTAGTGAAATAGAAGCTAAATACAATAAAAAACTAAAGCATAAAATGATATGCTCAGAGATTTGCGTAAAAAATATATGAAAATGACTCTTTAAAACAAGAAGAAAAAGAGAAACAATAGTAAATGATATAGATAATGTAATTTTAGGGGACAGAGGAAAACACTTAAGGAGGAAATAAATGAGTAATAGAAAAATATTGTTCTTTGATATTGATGGAACATTAATTTCAGAGTCTAGTGGGGAGATACCAGAAAGTACAAAAACTGCTCTAAAGAGAGCTCAAGAAAATGGCCATATAACAATTATAAATACAGGGAGAACAAGAGCCTTAATTGAGCCAAGACTTCAAGATATGGGCTTTGATGGATATATTTGTGGATGTGGAACTTATATAGAAATCGGTGGAAAAGTTTTATATTATAAAACTATCGATAAAAATAAATACACTGATATTTTAAATATGTTAAAAAGATAATGAAGCAGATGTCATTATTGAAGGAACAGAAAATATATATATGGATTTGGAAACAGAAAATCCAGAAAAACAAAATAAAATTAAATTATTTATGGATAGAGGATTTCCAATAAAATCTTTAAAAAGTGAAGATAGGTCTTTGGATAAATTTTGCTTTACATTAGAAAATGAATACAAGAGATAATATTGCATAATACTTAGAAAATGAGGACTTCGACTATATAGATAGAGGAGCCAATTTCTTTGAAGTTGTTCCAAAAGGTCATTCAAAAAGCAAGTGGAATGCAGTTTTTATTAGATTATTTTAATTTAGAAAAAAAGAAGATAGCTATGCTTTTGGAGATAGCTATAACGATACTGCTATGTTTGAATATTGTCCAAATGGAGTTTTGATGGCAAATGGAAAACAGGATTTATCAAAAAAATCGTGAGCTTTATAACAAAAAGATGTAGATGAAGATGGAATTGAATATGCACTGCAACATTTAATATAGTTTAGATAAATATACCGCAAATACAAGGTTTGGTTTTGCGGTATTTTTTAATTTAAATAAAAAATTAGATATAAAGGTTAGAAAATAAGATTAATATATAAATACTTATTTATATTAAGGATAAAAATATGTCATATGATACAATTTAAATTAAGAGGTTTTCTGCAAAGGAGGGGTTTTGTGGATAAAATTAGTACAGGTATAAAAGGCTTTGATGATATTATGGGAGGATTGTATCCTGGAGATAATGTTGTATGGCAAGTCGAGGATATAAATAACTATAAATATGTCGCAAATGCTTTTTTTTTGCTAAAAAGTCAATAGATGATGGTAAAAAAAGTAAACTATATAAAGTTTGGAAAGATGGAGCCGATAATAGACGATATAGAATCTATAAATTTATTTGAACTTGATTTAGATAAGGGTTTGAAGAATTTACAATGTCGGTTAGAAATATAATAAAAACTCAAAGTGAAAATGCAGTATATGTATTTGACAGTCTTACATATATTCAAAGAGGATGGTATTCCGATTTGATGACAGTTAACTTTTTAAAGTTACATGTCCATATTTATATAAAATAGGAGCAGTTGCATATTTTTTCTATAAAAAAGAAATTCATACTTATGACACAATAGCTAAAATAAGAGACAGCACAAGTTTTAATGGATATATACAATGTAGAAGGAAATTTCTATATACATCCTTTAAAGGTAGAAGATAGATATACTCCAATTTTATTCTTTCCACATAAGGTGGAAGGAGACAAGGTTACAACAATAACATCAAGCGGTGAAGCATCAAAATTATTTTCTCATTTTGACTGGAGAAATAAAAGATTAGGTTATTGGAGAATAAACTTCAACAAAGCAAAAAGCAGCTCTAACACAAGATAAATTAACTCAAGATAAAATGAAACAAAATTTAATAGATATATTAGTAGGAAAAGATGCAAAGATAAATAAAATGTGCAATCAATATTTTACTTTAGCCGATATGGTCCAAATTGCATCTAGAGAAATAGGTACGGGATTTATAGGTGGAAAGAGTATAGGGATGCTTATGGCAACTGCTATTATATCTAAATCAGAAGAAACAAAAGACGAATTTAAAGATATATTAGAGCCACATGATTCATTTTATATTGGAACAGATGTATTTTATTCTTATATAGTTGAAAATGGATTATGGGATTTGAGAATGAAACAAAAGACAGATGAAGGGTATTTTAAATACGCAAAAAGAATTACAAGATGGAATGAAAAGTGGAAAGTTTTCAGAGATGATAAAGAGAACAATTTATGCATTTATTAGAATATTACGGTCAATGTCCTATAATTGTAAAGATCAAGTTCTCTATTAGAAGACAATTTTGGAAATGCATTTGCAGGAAAATACGATAGCGTATTTTGCATAAACCAAGGAAATCAAGTGAGAGATTAAAAGCATTTGAAGATGCTATAAGAACTGTATATGCGAGCACTATGAATGATGATGCACTTAATTATAGAAAAAATCGAGGTTTAGATAAACGAGATGAACAGATGGCTATACTTGTTCAGAGGGTTTCTGGGGATTATTATGGAGAGTACTTCTTCCCTCATATAGCAGGTGTTGCAAATTCATCAAATTTATATGTTTGGAACAAGAAAATTGATATGGATGCAGGAATGCTAAGATTAGTATTCGGTCTTGGGACTAGAGCAGTAGATAGAGTAAACAACGACTATGTAAGAATAGTTGCTCTAGATGATCCTACAAGACTTCCTGCTATGACTATGAAAGACCCACGAAAATTTTCACAACATTATGTAGATGTCTTAAATTTAAATAAAAATAAATTAGAGACAATAAAGATAAATGATGCAGTAAAAAGCAATTTAAAAACACAAAGCAATTTATTTGGCTCAAAAGACAAAGAAACAGAAGAAAGACTTCAAAGAGTTGGCGTAGATACATCTAACATACCATTTATATTGAATTTTGAAAGATTATTGAGAAGTACAAAGTTTCCAGAAGCTATGAAAAAAATATTAAAAGTTGTATCTTCAAAATACAATTATCCAGTCGATATTGAATATACAGCCAACTTTGACAGACAAGGTAATTTTAAAATTAATATTGTTCAATGTAGACCGCTCCAAACAAGAGGACTTGGAAAGACTGTCGAATTGCCTAAATTAGAAGATAAAAATTCTTGTTTATTTTCATCAAAAGGAAACTTTATGGGTGGAAATGTGAGACTTGCAATAGATTATATAGTATTTATATCATCTGAAGAATATATAAAATTGCCAGAAGTAGAGAAATATAATATTGCTAGACAAGTCGGTATAATAAACAAAAAGCTAAAAGGAAAAAATGCAATGCTGATGGGCCCAGGTAGATGGGGAAGTAGTAATCCAGCACTTGGCGTTCCTGTTAAATTCACAGAATTATGTAATATGTCTGTTATGTGTGAAATAGCATACAGCAATAAAGATTTAATGCCAGAGTTGTCGTATGGAAGTCACTTTTTCCAAGACTTAGTTGAGACAGGTATATTTTATGTTGCGTTATTTGATAATAAGAGTGATGTAGTATTTAATGAAAGTAAACTTAAAAATAAAGAAAATATAGTAAAACAAATAGTACAAGATTCAAATATAAATCAAGATGTCATAAAAAGTATATAACACGAAAGGTCTTCAAATCTATTCAGATATAAAAGAGCAAATCGTGACTTGTTCATAAATATTAAACACAAAGGACCCCCTAAGTTACAAAAACTTAGGGGTGAAACTTATTATAAGGATATGGTATTTTATTTAATACTAGTTTATGCACATAAACTAAATATAAGTTAAATTAATCAATAGTATGACTTATCTATAATTATATACTAATAAATAATATAAATATGTTGTTGTGCCAACGATGTATAAATTAAATATCAATATGGAGCAATTTATACTAATATTTATATATTCATAGAAAGTATTTCAAATTTATTTTTATTGTATTTTATAAGACCTTCTTTTTGCATATTGCTGAGTTCGTGAGAAAGAGCACTTCTATTTACACATAAAAATTTTGCAAGCTCTTCATGATTATAAGGTATGGTAAATCTATCACTATTGTGTTTTTTGCTTTTCTAATAATAAATATGCAATAATTTTTTGTCTTAGTTTATAATGAGATATTATCTTTATCTTATGATATTTTCTCATATTTTCATTAGCAATAAACTTAAGTACATCTTCTAATATTAAAAATCGATATTCCTCTGATATAAACCCCTTTTGAAAAATTACATCTTGATTAAATATAAATACTTCAGAATCAGTCAATGCATAGATTGAAAATGGGCTAATTTTTTTCATATGTACAAGTAATTTCGAGTCCAAAAGAATAAGATGGTTCAAGTTTATTTACTAAACTTTCATCTCCAGTAGAGTAGAAATTAGATACTGCTAATTTTCCACTTAGAATTATCCCGATATAATCTATGTATTCGCCTTCATCTATCAGTAAAGCACCTTTCTCAAAAACTTTACACTACCTCTTAGTAAAGGTATTATTTCTCTTAAAGTCTCTTCACTTAAATTGTGAAAAGGTCTTGACTGAGCTAAAGCCTTTAAAATCTTATCCATAAAAATCCCCCAAATTTAAATAGATATTTATATGTATTAAATAAATTATAATTTAAATACATATAGAAAAGCAATTGAAGTAAATAACAATAATAAGTTTAATTAAGTAGTATTTTGATATAATATGTAGATGAAAAAAGAATTAGTTTAAGGAGAATAAAATGAAAAAATTTGATGAATTTAATTTAGATAAGGAGATTTTAAAATCATTAAATATCTTAAATTACAATACACCTACAGAAGTGCAAGATAAAGTAATACCTAAATTAATAGATAAAAATAATATTTTAGTTAAATCTAAAACAGGAACAGGAAAGAGTGCATCATTTGCAATACCTATATGTAATCAAATAAAATCACTAGAAAAAAGATTTAAAAGCATTAGTAATTGTACCTACTAGAGAATTAGCTCTACAAGTAAAAGAAGAAATTGAAAATATAGGACGAATAAAAAGAATAAAATGCAGTGCAATTTTAGGAAAAGACTCATTTAATAATCAAGTATTAGAATTAAAACAAGGTGTTAATGTTATAGTAGCGACACCCGGGAGAATGATAGATCATATAACAAAGGGCAGTGTAGACTTAAGTAAATTAGAGTATTTTGTTATAGATGAAGTAGATAAAATGTTTACAAAAGGATTCAAAACAGATATCGATACAATTATGAAAAATATAGACAAAAATGTATGTAAAGCATTTTTCTCAGCAACAGTAGAAGATGACTTAAAAATATATGTGATGAATATATGAAAGAATATGATTATATCGAAATAAAAGAATCTATAAATAAACTACAAAATAAAATACTTCAACAATATATACAAGTTGATATAAAAACAGCTCAAAATATAAATATTTAGAATCGTTATTATATAAATTTAAGCCAGATACTGCGATTATATTTACAAATACAAAAAAAACAAGCCCAAAATCTATATGAAAAAATGAAAGAAAGTGGATTTTTAGTAGAACATATTAGTGGAGATATATCACAAGAGAGAAGATTTTACATAATAGATTCTTTCAAAAACATGAATTTAATATATTAATAAGTAGTGATATTATATCTAGAGGTATTCATATAGATGATGTATCTTTAGTTGTAAATTACGATATTCCAGTAGATAAAGAAATTTATGTCCATAGAATTGGAAGAACAGGAAGGGCTGGAAAAGACGGAGTAGCAGTTAGTTTAGTATCAGAGCAAGATTATAAATACTTCGAAGAAATTAAAGATTATATAAAACAAGAAATTGACTTAATAGAAGTTGAGCATGATGAAAAAGATAAAGTAGATTATAAAATAAAAGTAAACGAATTAAAAGAAGGTAGTAGTTTAAGTACTAATTCTGATGAAGATAAGTTTGGTGGAGAAATTACAAAAATTCATATAAACATAGGAAAGAAGAAAAAAATAAGAATTGGCGATATAGTAGGAGCTTTAAACAATATAGAAAATATAGAAAATAGCGACTTAGGCGTTATAAAAATATATGATAATTACTCAACAGTAGATATATTAAATAAAAAAGGCAAAGATTTCTTAAATAACAATAGTGAAATAATAGTTAAAAATAAAAAAGCTAAAATAAGAGAAGAAAAATAATAAAAGGTGTTTTAAATAACACCTTTTTATGCTAAAAGAGAACCTTTAATATAAGCATATTTTAATGTTTTTGTTTTGGAGTATCATAAAGAGCCATAATTTTTACTTGGCTTTGAGGAAAATCATCTTCAAAAATTGTAAATAATGAATTTAAGTTATTATACATTTTATAGATATCATTTTTGTTTATTTTCATTTTTATAGATGAAATCATATCTTCGGTAGATATTTTAGTAGAGGACTCAAGTTTGCTTTTTTATTTTATAAATTGAATCTTCGTATTCGATATAATAAGTATTATCTATAAATAAATATGGGAAAATAGATTTTTCAAATTCATCAAATTTATTTTCTTTTATATTTGTTATCTTATATAAGATAGTTAGTTTATTTGGATCTAAATTAAATTTTTTTAGTCAATGAATTTATTAGTATAGGGTTTATTTCTTGAAAATTTATGTACATAAAAACCTCCAAAGTAATTAATATAGTGAAATATATTTATTATTTTTTACAAGTAGAGGTAAGTTATTCATAAATTTATTTAAATTAAAAAGAGCTGGTATGGTTTCTCATATCAGCTCTTATAATTTAGGTATTTAGTATTTATTATTAAATAATTATTTATTAGTATTAGAGCATTTTTCTTCCCAGAAAGTAGCACCTTTTATTCCTAAATTTATAGGATCAAATGTTATCTCTGTAGTTGGAATTCCTGCTTTAAGTTGTCGTTCATAATCTTTGAAGCATTTCATAACTGGGTTAGATAGTATTAATATAGCTATTATATTTAACCAAGCCATCATACCAACTCCAATATCACCCATTGTCCAAGCTAATTCGGCAGATTTAACAGCACCAAATGCTATCATACCTAAGAAAACAAAGACCAATAAATATTGAGCGATTTTAGAACTTTTACCGCCAGTAATCTTCTTAATTATATAAGTTAAGTTAACTTCAGCTATATAGTAATATGCCATTAATGTAGTGAATACGAAAGAAGAATAATGCTATTGTAACAAATGCTCCACCGAATCCAGGAATTAATGTATTTATACCAGCTATAGTATATTGAGGACCAATTTGATCTACTGTGAATGCTTGACCTGCATTATAAACAACTTCTTTTGTACTGTCATTGAAAGTTGTATAACAGTTTGTCATAAGAATCATAAAGCCAGTTGCTGAGCAAACAAATAATGTATCTACATATACTGAAAATGCTTGTACAAATCCTTGGACTGCTGGATGGTTGACTTCAGCTGCGGAAGATGCTTGTGGACCAGTACCTTGACCAGCTTCATTTGAATAAACTCCACGTTTAACTCCCCAAGCTACAGTAGAACCTACTATAGCTCAAAAGGCGCTTGTAAACCAAATGCCCCCTTAAATATTTGAGCTAAAACATGTGGTAGTTGATTGATATTAACTATTATAATTATCAATGCCATCAAAATATATAGACCTCCCATAAAAGGAACTATAAACTCAGCAGCAGAACCGATTCTTTTTATACCACCAAGGACAACTATTCCTGTTAAAACAACTAAAATAACTGCTGTAACAGTTGTGCTTAAACCAAATGAGCTTTTAACAGCATCTGCTATAGAGTTTGATTGAACACCTGGTAATAATATACCGATTGCTATTACTGTAACTATAGCAAATAATAGACCATATGCCTTTGCAAATGTTGTTTCACCAAAGCCTTTTCTATGTAATATGCGGGACCACCACGATATTGACCTTCGTGTTGTTCTTTATAAAGTTGTCCTAAAGTAGATTCTGCAAATGCTGAACCTGCACCTAAAAATGCAATTGCCCACATCCAAAATAGGGCACCGGGACCACCCCAAGCTATTGCAGTTGCAACACCGGCAATATTACCAGTACCTATACGACCTGCTAATGCAGTACAAAAACCTTGAAAAGAAGAAATCCTTCATCAGATTTTTCTCCCACTAAGAAGCAATTTACCATAACCTTGATATTTCTAACCTGAGAGAATCTTGTTCTTAGAGAAAATATATTCCTGATAGCAAACATAAATATACTAACCACTGACTCCAGACAACATTGTAAATAGATGTTACTAAGTCTTTCATAAAAATCCCTCCTAAATATCATTTTTGAAATTAGAAAAAGAAAATAAGTAAACTTACCATTTAAAACTAAAAAATAAATACCTTCTAATATACCTAAATTTAAAAATATATAAGAAGAGAAAAAGAGATATACTATTTTAAATAAAATAGAAAACATGGTGTACAAACTTATATACTTTTGAAGAAAAATTCGTTTTGAAATGATAAATAAACTTGAAAAATAATATACCTATAAATAAATAGTAGCTAAAATTATATAATATGTCTAAATATAAAAGTTTTTTTGATATAAAAAATAATTTATATTAAAGACGTAAAAAATAAATAATTTTTGTTAAACATATTAAGTGCGATTAGGAAAGAGCTATGTATATAATTTTGAATTACATTTAATTAAAAATTATAAATTGTATTATTTTAAGTAAATGATATAATAATAATCTAGTAACTTAATATGGAGAATTAAAAATAAATACATAAAATGAATGTAAAATAGGAGGAACAAATGGAAGATTTAATAAAATCTATAGATAAAATAGTAGAAGGACAAGTTTTTAAAATAGTTATAAGTAATAAGAAAAATAAGGAAGAAAAGTATAATAAAATAAATATAAATCTAAAAGAAAATAAAACGAAACAATATTATCAAGTTGAAAAATACACTGATAAACAGGTTTTTCATGAAAAGATAGAAATCGAAGACTTAAACGACTATCTTTTTAGATTATATGGAAAATAGCTACAAACAATTGACTGCTTGGAGTGAAAATAATACTTTTGATTTAAAGATATCTAAAAGGGTAAAGTATTCTTAGGCAAGAAAAACGCCAACAATTCTAACTTAGTAAATAAAGATCACAACAAAAAAAAAATTATATATTAGAAGAAGGTATGATAATAGAACCTTTAATAGATTTAGGTGTCTTTACAAAAGAAGGTAAAGTTGTTAAATCTAAATATGATAAATATAAACAAATAAATAGATTTGTAGAAATTATAGATGATGAAATAAAGAAAAACGACTATAAAGAACTTACTATATTAGATTTTGGCTGTGGTAAATCTTACTTAACATTTATACTTTACTATTATTTTGTTGAAATTAAAAAATAAATGTTAAAATGATAGGTTTAGACTTAAAAGAAGATGTAATTAAAAAATGTAATGAAGTAGCTAAACGTTATAAATACGATAATTTACATTTTGAATTAGGCGATATAAACGGATACAAATATAACAATAAAGTGGACATGGTTATAACTTTACATGCATGTGATACAGCTACAGATTATGCACTTTACAATGCAATAAAATGGAATGCTAAAATGATATTCTCAGTACCATGTTGTCAACATGAATTAAATCATCAAATGAAACCAGAAAATTTAAATATACTTACTAGATATGGAATAGTTCAAGAAAGAGTAGCAGCATTAATGACAGATGCAGTTAGAGGAAATTTACTTGAGGCAGTAGGATATAAAACACAGCTTTTAGAGTTTATAGATATATCTCATTCGCCCAAAAATATCTTAATAAGAGCAAGTAAAGGAAATGTTTCAAAACAAAAATAGAGAAATCTTTAGACGAAGTAAATAAATTGATGAATGAATTTAATTTTAATCCAACTTTATACAATTTATTAAAAAATGATGAACTTATATAGAACTGATAGTCAATTACTTAATATCTTATAAATTTGTAATAATTTAAGTGTTATAATAAATCAATATAGCGTAAAAACTAACTGAAATTAGATAAGTTTTTAACGAAAAACTTATTGAAAGGGGGGAACATAATGAAGTATTTAAAACTAATATTCAATAGAGTTTTTGTATTTGGTGTTATGATTTTTAATACAGGTCGTATATATGTTGCTTATGTTAAATAAATTTAGCCACTATTCACAAGTGTGGAGCGTTATATGTATGATACTTAGTATATTAGTAGTTCTTTTTATAGTAAATAAAGAAGATAACCCAGCATACAAAATAGCATGGATTATTCCGATTTTATTGTTTCCTATCTTTGGAGGATTATTATATCTATTTTTAGGTAATAAAAACCTACAAGAAAGATGAGAGGAAAATTAGAAAAAGAACACGATAGAAATCATTGTATAAGAGTTCAAGATAAAAGGTAATAAAAAGAAATTGAAGAACAAGATTTAAGAGTAGCTGGTCAAGTAAGGTATTTATCAAATCATATGGGATTTCCTATATATGAAAATACCAGTGCAGTTTACTATAAAAGTGGAGAAGAAAACTTTAAAGATATAGTAAAAAGAATTAAAAGCTGCAAAACACTACATCTTCATGGAATACTTTATAATCGATGAAGGCGAAATGTGGAATACAATATTAGATATTTTAGAAGAAAAAGGCAAAGGAAGGCTTAGATGTAAGATTAATTTACGATGATATGGGATGTGTATCTAACCTACCTTATAAATACGATAAAATACTAGAATCTAGAGGGATTAAATGTATGGCCTTTAATCCATTTATTCCGTTTATTTCTCTTGCTATGAATAACAGAGACCATAGAAAGATAATGGTTATCGATGGTCATACTGGATTTACAGGAGGAATAAATTTAGCAGATGAATATATAAATACAAAAGAAAGATTCGGTTATTGGAAAGATACAGGAATAATGCTTAAAGGTGAAGGTGTATGGAATTTAACTACAATGTTTTTACACATGTGGAATTCATTTAGAACAACTGATGAAGATTATGATAAATTTAGACCACATGTTCATCTAAATCAATTAGTAAAACATGATGGATATATTCAGCCATATGGTGATTCACCATTAGATGAAGAAGTCGTAGGAGAAAATGTATATTTAAACCTTATAAATAATGCGAAAAAATACGTATATATATTTACTCCATACCTTATAATCGACAACGAGATGATGACGGCACTTTGCTTAGCATCTAAAAAAGAGGAATTGATGTTAAGATTGTGACACCTGGTATACCGGACAAAAAGACAGTATTTAAACTTACTAGATCTTATTATCATCAACTAATCGAAAATGGAGTAGAGATTTACGAATATACACCAGGATTTTTACATGCAAAAGTAGTAGTATCTGATGATGAAGTAGCGACTGTCGGTACTATAAACTTCGACTATAGAAGCTTATACCTTCATTTTGAATGTGGAGTATTTTATATAAATCAAAATGTATTCAAGATATAAAAGAAGATGCATTAGAAACAATTGCAAAAAAGTAGAAAAATAGAAAATACAAATGTATTTGCAAGTGGAAAAATAGATACTTTATTTAGAGCTGTTCTTAGAGTATTTGCACCATTATTATAAATATTATAAAATTTTAATTACCATCACATTTATCAGTGGTGGTAATTTTTTTGTGATAATGCTATTATTTTCATATATCATAAATTTATTGTGGACAAATAGTAGGTGGATTTGTTGCATAAAAACTCAAGGGGTGAAATATATGAATGAAAAATTAGTTCAAATATTAAAAGAAGCTAGACATGACCCAAAATTAAAGCAAAAATTAATTGATACTAAATCTGCTAAAGACCCAATGCAGGCATTTTGTGAAGTTGCGACAGAAGCTGGATATGAAATGACAGTTGGAGAGTTGTTTCAAATAGAGAAGAGTATGCATCAAATTTATTAAAAAGTTGCAATGGGGAGCTGTTTACCCAATTGACGATTGGGGAGATTGGTATGAAGATTTTTTTGCATCATTGAAATAAATTTAAGAATAAACCGCCTTGTTCAAGGTGGTTTATTTAGTTTATATATCTGATATAATAAATGTAAAAATATAGGGGATGTAATTTAAAAATATTTAATATAAAGGGGTATATATTATGTATGGAAAAAATAAATACAGTATAGTACTAGCTAATCCAGCAAATAATATAACAGTTTTTGTCTTAGATAATATAAAGTCAAAAAGACTATAAAAACGTTGCAAAAGATATATTGGAAAATACTGATTATAAAGCAGAACAAGTTGGATTTGTAAAACAACCTACAATAGGCGGAGATATAAAACTCGAGATGATGGGGGAGAGTTTTGTGGAAATGCGTCTAGAAGTATAGGGATGATATTTGCAAGAAATAATAAAATAAAAGGGGTAATGTTCTTGTTGAAATAAATAGCGACAAAATACTAAATGTATATGTTGATTTAGATAAAGAAACAGCAGAAATAGAGATGCCTATACCAAAGAATATAGAGAAAATATATGTAGACGAAATGGGCGAATTTCCTATAGTGATAATTGAAGGAATAAATCATATCATAGCAGAAAATATAGATGCGACAGAAGAAAATTTTTTAAAATTTAAAAATGCTGTCTATAATAATTATGATGTTGAGGCATTTGGGGTTATGTTTTTAGACAAATTAAAAAATTATATAACTCCAGTTGTATATGTAAAAGCTACAGAAACGACTTTTTTTTGAAAGTAGTTGTGGAAGTGGGACATTGGCGACAGTAGCTTATTTAGAACAAAATTTACAAAATGGAAGTCGTAAATACAGTATAAATCAACCAGGTGGGATAATAGAATCTGAGATAAATAAAGAAAATGGAATTATAAAAAAGATAACAATAGGTGGAGTTGTAAAATTAAGTCAAGTAATAAATCTAGAACTATAGCCCAAATGACCATTAATGTATATAATAAAAAATACTATGATATACTTAAAATAAATAGTAAATAAATTTAAGGAGGTTTACAATGGCTGAATTTTAAATAGATTTAAAGATATAATGTCTTCAAATATTAATGCATTATTAGATAAGGTTGAAGACCCAAATAAAATGATAGATCAATACCTTAGAAATTTAGAAAGTGACTTAGAAAAGTAAAAGCAGAAACAGCAGCAGTAATGGCTGAAGAAACTAGAGCAAAAAAGAGAATTAAATGAATGTAATGAATCTATAGATAAATGCAAAATTATGCACAAAAGGCTTTATTAGCAGGTAATGAAGCTGATGCAAGAACATTTTTTAGAAAAGAAAGAAGAATTAAATACAAAATTGACTTCACTTCAACAAACTTATGATATAGCTAGAGAAAATGCGACAAAAAATGAGAGAGATGCATGATAAACTAGTAAAAGATATAGCATCATTAAATGCAAAAAGAGATGAGTTAAAAAGCCAAAATGGCAATAGCACAGACACAAGAAAAATTAAATAAATTGGGTTCAAGTGTAAATGGAGCTATGGGGAATATGTCTAAATTTGATGAGATGGAAGCTAAGATAAATAAAAATTAGATACTGCAAATGCAATGGCAGAACTAAATTCATCTAAAAAGAAGAAAATATAGACGATTTAATGGCTAAGTATGATGAGCCAACAAGTAGCTCAAATTCAGCAATAGATGACGAGCTTGCTAAATTAAAAACTAAATTAGGATTAGATAAATAATAAAAAAGTTAATTAACTATACTGGAAAGGGAATATGATGGATACTGCAAAAACATATTATTGCCAAAACTGTGGGGCAAAGTTATGGAATTTGATGCATCTTCGAAAATTTGAAATGCCCAAGTTGTGGCAATGAAGTTAAAATAGAACATGATGACAGTAAAATTGTAGAGCATAAACTAACTCGACATGCGATGGATTCAATAAAAGCAGAGGAAAACAATCTACTAGTATGCAGTGTGAAGGATGTGGAGCCCTTGTAGAAGTTGATGCAACAAGTACAGCGACGACATGTCCTTATTGCGGTGCTAATTATGTTTTGGCAAAAAACAACTGGATGCACTAATTCCAGATGGAGTTGTACCGTTTAGAATCAATAAATTACAGACGGAGAGATATACCACAAGTGGATAAAAAAGTAGGTGGCTTGCTCCAAATACATTAAAAACTCTATATCAATCAGATAAAGTTCAAGGTATATATATACCATTTTGGACATTTGATGCAGATGTAAAAAGCACATTATCACGCTATGGGTGGAAAAAACTATGAAGTTACATACAAAGACGATAATGGAGAAACACATACAGAAATTAGAACGAGATGGTATCCTACTTCGGGTTATGTGCATAATTTTTGATGATGTACTTGTAAAAGCATCAGATAAATTAAAAACCGAGCTTAGTAAACTCACTTGTATATAATACTCAAAATATATCTTCATTTTCTCCAGATTATATGTCTGGATATTGTTCAGAAATATATACAATAGATTTAGAAGATGCACATATACAAGCAAAGAAAAAAATGCAAAATGAAATGCGACATTTGTGTGAGAGAGATGCACTTTAGAAAATTTGATAGAGTAAGTAGTTTGAATATGAGTTCAAACTATGATAGAGAAACGTATAAACATATTTTAGTACCGATATATTCATCTGCATATTACTATAAAGGAAAAGAATATCATATTTTAATAAATGGTCAATCTGGGGTAATATCAGGGGAATATCCAAGAGTGTATTTAAAATAGCTGCAATAGTTGTAGTAATAATTATTATATTAATATTAGCTTTATATTATGTAAATTCATAAAAATAGGAGGAACGATATGGGTTTTTTTTCAGCAATCAACTGTCAAACGTAGTAGAGTGGGGAACAGTTTAGAGATGATATGATTTTTGGAAATGGGATAATAAAGAAATCAAAAAGGAAGTAAATTAATTATTAGACCAGGCCAAGATGCCATATTTATGTATAATGGCAAAATTGAAGGCATATTTAAAGATGAAGGCAGTTTTGATATAGAGTCTCAGATAGTTCCTTTTATCAACATTAAAAGGATTTAAATTTGGATTTAACAGTGGTATGAGGGCTGAAGTGTTATTTGTAAATACTAAAGAGCTTACTGTTAAATGGGGGACAAAAATGCAATAAATATACCTGCGCCAAATCTTCCAGGAGGAATGCCTATAAAATCTTTTGGAACATTTTGTTGCAAAGTAGAAGATTATGGACTGCTTATAGATAAAATAGCAGGAATTAAAAACAATTTACAATAGAAGATGTAAAAGAACGTATAATGTCTATGTTAGATCAAACTCTTATGAGATGGATTGTAAGAGAAGGAAAAGATATATTCAATCTTCAAGCTAATGCTTATGAAATATCAAAAGGAATACAAAGTGACTTAGATATGGAAATGCAAAAGATAGGAATTGGAATAACTAATTTTGCAATATCTAGCGTATCTTATCCAAAAAGAAATACAAGAAATGGCTACAAAAGCAGCATCACAAAGTATGGTAAACGATATGGATAAATACACTAAGATTGCAATGGCAGATTCAATTGGTAAAAACTCAGGGAGGGCATGGCTCAAATATAGCATCAGATATGGCTGGTATGCAAGTTGGAATGATGATGGGACAACAAATGGCTAATCAAATGGCGCAAAATCAACAACAAACAATCAACAATCATATAATCAGCCACAACAGCCATCTCAACCACAACAAATGCAAATCCTCAAAGGAGGCAATGTAGCTAAATTCTGTCCAAACTGTGGAACTCCAAATAGTGCTGGGTCTAATTTCTGTCCAAATTGTGGAACAAAGTTAATATTATAAATTATATAACTTTGGACCGTATAAATAAAAATAAATTAAGGGGCTGTCGCACTTTTTTCTTAATGTGACATCCCTTCTTTATAAAAAAAATCATATTTATCTTTCAGTAACATTGATAGCGCCTATAGCAGCAGGCAAAACCAAAGCCCATTGTTCCAAGCACACCAGATGTTATTAATTGTTTATTTTTATTCATTTCTAAAAATTGTGTAGTCCACATTTGATGTTGACCAACATCTGTTACAAATATTCCATCAGTAAACACTTTGTTTAGATTTTCAAATATAGATTGAGGAGAGATAAATCCTTCTACAGAACTTGGAGCAGTTACTGGATGTTTTTGTCCCAAGTTTTTATCTCATCAACCCATTGTTTTGTATTAAGTTATATGTATTATTTTTGCATTTGGCGAAATTCGGAAATCTTTCCTGTAACTCTATCGTTAAATCTTGTACGAATTGAAAATAATACATCACATTCATTGACAGCTCTATTAGCGGCATAACTACCATGCATACCTACATTACCTATGAAAGTGGGTGAGAAGTAGGTATTGCACCTTACCCATTATAGTTGTGATAACTGGTACATTTGTTATATCCACAAGCTTTTCTAATTTTTCATTAGCACGAGATATATTTACACCACCAATTAAAAATAAAGGTTTTTAGCGCCTTTTAGCATTTCTAATGCTTTTTAATTTGACCAATATGAACACCAGTGCTCGGTTTGTAGCCTCTTATATCTACTGATTTTGGATATTCAGAAGGACCAAATTCACTTACGATATTACTAGGTAAATCAACTACAACAGGACCTGGTTTTTCCTGTTCTTGCTATATAAAATGCCTCTTTTATAACTCTACCCAAATCTTCTCTTTTTCTAATTGTTGTAGAGTATTTACATATAGTTCTTGTAATTCCCTACTATGTCAACTTCTTGGAATGCATCATTTCCTATTACTGAAGTTGCAACTTGTCCTGTAAAACATACTAGAGGTATTCCGTCATAATTTGCATCAGCTATGCCTGTAACTAGATTAGTTGCCCCCTGGTCCGCTTGTAACTAAGCAAATGCCTACTTTTCCAGTTGAACGTGCATATCCCTCTGCAGCATGTATAAGACCTTGTTCGTGTCTCGGTAATATTAGCTATATATCTTTTTCATGATATAATGCGTCAAAAATATCCTATCATATCCTCCTGGATAAGCAAATATTTTATCAACGCCTTCTTCGATTAAAAGAATTAATTATTAATTGTGATCCTGTAATTTCCATATTGCCCCTCTATGATTTAAATGTATTAAAAAAATATTTAAAAAGCCCCAAGCTAATAAATTAGCTTAGGGCGAATTAGTTAATCCGTGTTACCACCTAAATTCAAAGAAATTTCTTTGCACTTACTCGATACAAAATATATCGTTTCATTTTAACGGTTGAAAACCGATGAAGCCTACTTAAAAAAGTTGTTCAGTTCACAGCTCAAAGGCTACTTCAATTTTATACGCATGAAAGTTTACACCAGCCACTTTCTCTGTGTTTTATCTAAAATCTACTACTCATTATCACAGCTTTTTATATTGTTTTATGTATGTTATATAATATAGTACAATTATTTTACTATTTATTTACATAAAATGCCAATTAAGCTCTTGCCAAAAATTACAAGTATTCAAAAAACACAGAAAAATAACGTTTCATACATAATATTTATCCACTAATTGTTAAAATTTCTAAATATTATATAAATATATATTAAAAAGATATAAACAAAATATAAATATGTATTATAATAGAGGTTGAAATTATTTTTTAGGTTTAAAATTTTAACAGGAGGAAATAAATGGAAATAGTTGTAATAGGATGTGGTAAGGTTGGTAAAACTTTAGTCGAACATCTAGCTATGGAAGGTCATAACGTCGTCGTTATAGATACGAATCAAAAAAATGTTGAGGAAATAGTAAACAGTTATGACGTTATGGGAATATGCGGAAATGGGGCTATTCATGATATCCAAATGGAAGCTGGTGTAAATAAGGCGAATCTATTTATATCGGTTACATCATCTGATGAAGTTAACTTAATTTCATGTTTAATTGCAAGAAAAATAGAGCGAAGAATCTAATTGCAAGGGTTAGAAATCCTGATTATGCTTCACAAATATCATTTATGAGATGGATTAGGAATTAGTTTAATGATTAATCCAGAAAAAACAGCAGCAGATGAAATGCTCGTATATTAAGATTCCCATCTGCACTTAAAGTTGATACTTTTTGCGAAAGGTCTTGTCGATTTGGCAGAAATAAAAGTAAGACCAGGTAGTAAATTAGTAGGAGTATCTTTAAGTGATTTAAATAGAAAATTTAAGACAAGCGTCTTAGTTTGTGCGCTTCAAAGACAACAAAATGTCTATATACCAGATGGTAGATTTTTCTTTAGAAGAAGGAGATAAAATACACATAACAGCATCTCACAAAGATTTAGAGAAATTTATGATTTCAGCTGGAATTTATGAGAGAAAAAATAAAATCAGCCATGATAATCGGTGGTGGTAGAATAGCATTTTACCTTGCTAAACAATTAGCCGAGATAGGTATAAAAGTAAAAATCATAGATAATGATGAAAAAATCTGTGAAAATTAAGTGCACTTTACCGAAAGCAGAAGTTGTATATGCAGATGGTACAGACCAAGATATTTTATTAGAAGAAGGAATTCAACATATGGATGCATGTGTATCTATGACTGGTATAGATGAAGAGAATGTAATAATATCTCTATATGCATCAAAATGTAATGTGCCAAAAGTAATTACTAAGGTAAATAGATTATCTATAATAAATATGCTTGAATCAATAGGAATAGAAAGTGTTATTTCTCCTAAAGATATAACAGCAAATCAAATAGTAAGATATGTTAGAGCAAAGGCTAATAAAGGCGATTGTGGAATAGAGACACTTTACAAAATCGTAGACAAAAGGTCGAAGCTATAGAATTTATAGCAAAAGAAGGAGTTAGTTTCTTAGGTGTACCGCTTAAAAAACTTAAAAACAAAGATAATCTACTTGTTGCAGGTATAATGAGAAAAATAAACTGATTGTACCAAGTGGTGATGATTTTATTCAAGCCGGAGATAGCGTAATAATAGTAACAACAAAATCTTTCTTAACTAGCCTTGAAGACATATTGGCATAGGAGGTTGTAGTTTATGAATAGAAAGATGATTTGTAGGATTTTAGGGAATATACTTATATTTGAAGCAATTATATTATTATTGCCTTTTTTAGTATCTATTATTTATAAAGAAAATGATACAGCAATTTATTTTGTTATAACTAGTATGATCTCATTAGCAATTGGATATATTTTAGCCAATTTAAAAACTGATAATAAACATATATATGCTAAAGAAGGATTTATAATAGTAGCACTTTAGTTGGATTATTGTTTCATTAATAGGTGCATTACCTTTTTATGTAAGTGGTGAAATACCAAATTATGTTGATGCATTTTTTTTGAAACTGTTTCAGGATTTACAACAACAGGTTCAGTATACTAAATAATATTGAAGGATTATCAAAAAGGTATGCTATTTTGGAGATGTTTCACACACTGGATAGGTGGAATGGGAGTACTTGTATTTGTATTAGCATTTTACCAAAGTCAGAAGGACAAAATATGTTCCTTATGAAAGCTGAGGTACCAGGTCCAGTAGTCGGTAAATTAGTTTCTAAAGTGCAGATGACAGCTAGAATACTATACGGTATATATGCATTTTTAACATTATTAGAAGTTATATTCTTATTATTAGGACATATGCCTTTATTTGATAGTATAGTTCATGCATTTTCGACAGCAGGGACAGGTGGATATGCTATAAAAAATACAGTATAGCTTATTACAATAGTTATTATATCGATATGGTAATAACAGTATTTATGCTGTTATTTGGTATAAACTTCAACTTATATTATCTATTAATATTAAAAATATAAAACAAGCATTTAAAAGTGAAGAACTTAGATGGTATATATTAATAATAGTATATTTACAGGAATAATTACAATCAATACATTAGGTGTGTATGGAAGTGTAGCTCAATCATTTAGATACTCCATATTCCAAGTTGCATCTATAATAACTACTACTGGTTTTGCAACTACTGATTTTGGAATGTGGCCTATGTTATCACAAATTTTAATATTACTTCTGATGGTAGTTGGAGCTTGTGCAGGTTCTACAGGTGGAGGTATGAAGATATCTCGTATTATGATACTTATAAAATCTGCAAAGTCGAGTGTTAAAAGATGGTCAGCCCAAGAAGTGTAAGTACAATAAATGTTGAAGGAAAACCAGTAGATAAGCAAGTACTTGACTTTGCTTACTCATACTTTGTTGTATATGCATTGATATTCTTTGCATCAGTATTATTATTATCATTTGAAAACTTAGATATAGTTACTACACTTACTGCACCACTTACTTGTCTAGGTAATGTTGGACCAGGATTTGGTGATTTGATAGGGCCTGTTGGAAACTTTGCATCACTATCTAATTTTTCTAAGATAGTATTGAGTTTTGACATGTTAGAGGGACGTTTAGAATTATTCCCAATGATATTGCTTTGCTATAGTATAAAAAGATTTTATAAGCAACTCAATTAAAGAAACTGTAAAAAGATAATATAAATTTTAAAATGCTATTCTCTAAATTATAGATGATAAAACAGAGAATAGCATTTTTATTATAAAAATAATGAAAAAATTTCTTATAAATGTGCAAAAAGTAAATTAATACAAAAGTTTTACATAAAATGAAAAAAAAATAAAAAATAATACAATAAATAAATGATATATATGACAAAAATATTATAATTAAAGTAGTATAAACTTTATGAAACATAATTATTGTTTCGTGTTATCTATGAGGGGGAGTAATTAGTATGAAAAATGAAAATAATGTTGAACTTGTTTCACCTATAGGGGAAACTTGTAAAAGGGTTGATTTAAGAAAGCTATGGTGCCCTATTTGTGATGAGAAATTATCACCATTTGCATCATATGTAGGGGATACACATAAATTAAATAAACCTAAAAAAAAAAATACAACAAAGGTGGAGGCAGACTTTTACTAGAGAAAGGACATATTGGGGAAATTGAAAAGGCAATTTTATTTACAATAAATCGTCTAGTATTTGCAACATCATTACAGATTACTTATTATCTGAAAAAAGTGGTTATCAAATAGAGTCAAAAACAGTTGGCTAGAAAGCTGACAAGGCTAAAAGAAAAGAGCTTTGTAAGACAGATAGAGTTGTGTCTGAAAATAGTATTAGTTCGTATAAGCGTATTATTTAGGATATCATGGGACTGGTCTATTAAGAGCGTTAGATGTAAAAACGTATTCTCAAGGATATGTAAGTGAAATAAAGACATTTAAAATTAAATCTATCTTGGCATCTAATCAATTATTGACTCAAGTTATGAATGATGATTTAGAGTTTGAAGTATCTAAGGTTATAGTAAATGATAATATTAGAGAGGATGCATAGTTAGACCTCAGTC
>VOFB01001537.1_pt1 | contig 28817 bp, 29 predicted proteins | sample 5384141 | NCBI WGS metagenome assembly VOFB01 (sample SAMN12384721, study PRJNA508395) | human gut metagenome | isolation source: healthy gut A | host: Homo sapiens | reverse complement strand
ATGAGTTCTATTCCACGCTTGTTTTACATCAGATTGATGTTTTCTTTCTCCGATAGATTTTACTATATCAACCAAATCATTCTTCGTAAAACCGGATTCTTCTTTTTCTGCAATCATTATTAGTAAATCTACTGCATTATATATATTCAAGGTATATGTTTCACTTCCCATTATACGTTTGGTAATTGAACGCAATATATCAATATCTGAATCCTCCGTTAAGACAATTGGCATTCTCGTAAAAAAGGCCATTAATATCATATGAACATCACCCAAACTCATAGCTGCCTTACGATATGAAAATGCATCTTGTCCTACTGGAAAAACAAGTTTTTCTAATTGCTTTTTTCCACCAGCAACCTCAAGATACTCACGCAATTTATTGTGTATATCAACAAAATACGATTCATAAAGATCCTTATCTTCATCATCAATCAGAAACTCATTATAACTTGCAACCCTAATAAATCCTTCGGCTACTAATTTATCAAAATATGAATGCATATCCAATTCATTAGCTGCAATATAAGGATGCACTACAGGTTTGTATTCTAAATCTGACAACACTTCCCTAAAAGTATCAAGATTTTTACCCTCACATGATAGCTTTTCAAGAAAGACTGTGTCAACTAATACTTCTTTCTTATTCATTGCTATTTTCTCCTATGTGAATTTCAAAATCTTCCTCTGCAATAGGCATATCTGCTATGTCAAATTCCTTCTTTATTTTCATCAACAAATACCTATCAAGATCTTCTTTGCTTTCTGCATACTCAATTAATGTTCTTATTCCAGAAACAGTTTTTACACAGGTCCCATTTCCCAAATAAGTATTGCTATCTTTTATAAAAATAGTTACTAACTCAAGCGCTTCTTCCTGCTTTGATAACAAATAATCTGCTGCTTCTTTTTGCATAATATCCGTTTCTTCTAATCTTCTTCTCACAGATTCGTATGGCACCATAAAATCTTTCATTTGTAATACCATAACTCGAACTATTTCATCTAACTTTACCTTTCCAGCTTTTATGCCCAACTCATCCATATGTGCAAAAAATGCATTTCGAAACTCGTCTGTTGGCATAAGTAATTCTGCCGCAAACCAGTCAGTAATATCTTCTTCCTCTTTCTCAGTAGGCTTCCCTTCATATCCAAGAATTTTCCAGACCTTGTCTGCAACTTCCCAAATATGACCAAATTCATGCGCAGCTGCAAAAATTTGTTCTGCAATAGGTTTAGCTGTATTTATATATACGAAATCCTTAAGTTCGTTTTTAACTATTTTTTTATATGAAATCCTCTATTTTTTTCATTTTCCAGCGGATAATAAATAACAGTACATTCATTCTCAAGAATATCAAAAATGCTATCTCTTATAGCAGTATTCTTAATAATACACTTCTCTTTAATATCCAATATTATTTTTTTAATAGCCTTTACAACCATTCTGCGTTCCATATTGCACCTCTAAAAAAAGGCTGTACATTTTCGTACAGCCTTCCACTTACATAACTTCTTTTAGTTCGACATAATCATCCAACAGGTCTAGTATCTTATCAAGATTATCTGTGTTGCTGAACTGTTTCATATACTGTAATTCTGGAACAAATTTATCTGCCTCATAACTAAGCAATTCTTTTTTTGTCTTTCCGAACAACTCAGCTATCTTTCCAATTTCTACCGGCGGTAGCATGAGTTTGCCTTCTAGTATTCTACACATATCTCTATATGTGTAATTTAATTTTTCAGCTAATTCTTCACGACTAATTCCAGAGTTCTGCATTAACGTAAAGATATTAACGCCAAGCTTTCTTCCAACGTTAGCCATAGTCTACCTCCCTTAATAACATACCGTTATTTCTTATTTCTATATATATATTATATACAGTTTTCATAGTATACCATTTTTGACATCTCAATGTCAATCCTTTTCTGAACACACTATGTATACCATATATTTACCCATTATGTCAATTTATTTATCGAATATCTTCGCTTTTAGTATAACACATTTTTATATCTTTGAATCATTTTAAATAAAATTTTTTTATCGTACCTATTTCTTGGCACCATTTTGGCACCGCTAACCCTATCTTTTACTATTCTTTTCACTTATTTCATGTTACAAAAAGGGCTTTCCTATTCTTAGGAAAGCCCCATAAAATCTAGCTTTTTTGATACACTATCAACGATTACTCGATAACTGTAGCAACACGTCCAGAACCTACTGTACGTCCACCTTCACGGATAGCGAAAGTAAGACCCTGCTCCATAGCGATAGGATGGATCAGTTCGATGGTCATTTCTACGTTATCACCAGGCATGCACATTTCTGTACCTGCTGGTAATTCACAAACACCAGTTACGTCAGTTGTTCTGAAGTAGAACTGTGGTCTGTAGTTATTGAAGAAAGGTGTATGACGTCCACCTTCATCTTTTGTTAAAACGTAAACCTGAGCTGTAAATTTTCTGTGGCAAGTAACAGTACCTGGTTTAGCAAGAACCTGTCCACGAACGATCTGGTCACGGTTAACACCACGAAGAAGTGCACCGATGTTATCACCAGCCTGAGCCTCGTCTAACTGTTTACGGAACATCTCGATACCAGTTACAACTGTCTTCTGAACATCTTCCTTAACACCAAGGATTTCAAGTTCGTCATTCAGATGTAATGTTCCTCTTTCTACTCTACCTGTTGCAACAGTACCACGACCTGTGATTGTGAATACGTCCTCAACTGGCATTAAGAAAGGTTTATCTGTATCACGCTGTGGATCTGGGATATAGCTATCTACAGTATCCATTAATTCCATGATCTTGTCGCCCCATGGTCCGTTAGGATCTTCAAGAGCTTTAAGAGCAGAACCCTGGATGATTGGGCAGCCTTCAAAACCATATTCCTCTAACTGCTCTGTAACTTCCATTTCTACTAACTCGATTAACTCTGGGTCGTCTACCATATCACATTTGTTTAAGAAAACAACGATGTAAGGTACACCTACCTGACGAGACAGAAGGATGTGCTCCTTTGTCTGAGCCATAACACCATCAGTTGCAGCAACAACAAGGATAGCGCCGTCCATCTGAGCTGCTCCGGTAATCATGTTCTTTACGTAGTCAGCATGTCCAGGACAGTCAACGTGTGCGTAATGTCTCTTCTCTGTTTCATACTCAACGTGAGCTGTAGAGATAGTGATACCTCTTTCTCTCTCTTCTGGAGCTTTATCGATGTTAGCGAAATCTGTAGCTGTATTACCTGCAACTCTTGCTGCTAAAACTGCTGTAATAGCTGCTGTTAAAGTTGTTTTACCATGGTCTACGTGACCAATGGTTCCGATATTACAATGTGGTTTGGTTCTTTCAAACTTAGCTTTTGCCATTTTAAAACGTCCTCCTTAATTTTATGCCCTTTCTGGGCGCTTATTTTTACATTTTAATAAGTCACTCGGCTATTTCTGATTATATAAAAAACTTGCGAGTTTTTCAAGCATTTTTATTATTTTGCTTTAGATGCAACAATCTTGTCCTGTACAGACTTCGGAACCTGCTCATATTTCTCGAAGAACATTGAGTAGTTACCACGTCCCTGAGTTCTGGAACGTAAGTCTGTTGAGTATCCAAACATCTCAGCAAGTGGAACATATGCTTTAACCATTTTTCCACCACCGATGTCATCCATACCTTCGATACGTCCACGACGAGAGTTAATGTCACCAATAACATCTCCCATGTACTCTTCCGGCATAGTAACTTCAACTTTCATGATTGGCTCAAGAATTACAGGAGCTGCTTTTGCCATAGCCTCTTTGAAAGCCATGGATCCGGCAATGTGGAATGCCATCTCAGATGAATCGACCTCATGGTAAGATCCATCATATACGGTAGCATGAACACCTACTACTGGGAATCCTGCAAGGATACCAGCTTTGGTAGCTTCTTCGATACCTTCGCCTACTGCAGGGATGTATTCCTTAGGAATAGCACCACCAACAACTGTAGAATCGAACTTGTACAGTTCTTCTCCGTTGGCATCCATAGGCTCGAATTTAACTTTACAGTGACCATACTGTCCACGTCCACCAGACTGTTTTGCATATTTGTATTCCTGATCAACTGGCTTTGTAAATGTCTCTTTGTAAGCAACCTGTGGAGCACCTACGTTTGCTTCTACGTGGAATTCACGAAGCAGACGGTCAACGATGATTTCCAGATGGAGCTCACCCATACCAGCGATGATGGTCTGTCCTGTTTCTGTATTTGTATGAGCACGGAAAGTAGGATCTTCTTCTGCAAGTTTTGCAAGAGCTTCACCCATCTTACCCTGTCCAGCTTTTGTCTTAGGCTCGATAGCAAGCTCGATAACTGGCTCTGGGAATTCCATGGACTCTAAGATAACCGGATGCTGTTCATCACAGATGGTATCACCAGTAGTTGTAAACTTAAATCCAACGGCTGCTGCAATATCTCCAGAGTAAACTTTTTCAAGCTCTGCTCTCTTGTTTGCATGCATCTGAAGGATACGGCCTACACGTTCTTTTTTATCTTTTGTTGCATTCAGTACGTAAGATCCGGAGTTCATTACACCAGAGTAAACACGGAAGAATGCAAGTTTTCCTACGAATGGGTCAGTCATAATCTTGAATGCAAGAGCGGAGAATGGTTCATCATCAGATGAATGTCTCTCTACTTCATTTCCTTCAAGGTCAACACCCTTAATAGCTGGGATGTCTGTTGGAGCTGGCATATATTCTACGATAGCATCCAATAATTTCTGAACACCCTTGTTACGGTAAGCAGAACCACAACATACCGGAACTGCTGTACACTCGCAGGTACCTTTTCTGAGGGCAGCCTTCATATCTTCAACAGATGGCTCTTCTCCCTCTAAATACTGCATCATAAGGTCATCATCTAACTCGCAGATTTTTTCAACCAGTTCGGTATGATATAATTCTGCATCGTCTTTCATATCATCCGGGATGTCTGTTACAGAGATATCATCTCCCTTATCATCATTGTAGATGTAAGCTTTCATCTCAAACAAATCAATAATTCCCTTAAAATCATCTTCTTTACCGATTGGTAACTGAAGAACAATTGCATTTTTACCTAATCTTGTACGAATCTGATCAACAGCTCCGTAGAAGTTTGCACCCAAGATATCCATTTTGTTAATGAATGCCATTCTAGGTACGTTGTATGTGTCAGCCTGACGCCATACATTTTCTGACTGAGGCTCTACTCCACCTTTTCCACAGAACACGCCGACAGCGCCGTCCAGTACACGAAGTGAACGCTCTACCTCAACCGTAAAGTCAACGTGTCCAGGAGTATCAATGATATTGATACGATGCTCTAAAGCACCTTTCTTCGGCTTTGTAAACTCTTCCAAAGTCCAGTGACATGTCGTAGCGGCTGAAGTAATGGTAATACCTCTTTCCTGCTCCTGCTCCATCCAGTCCATGGTAGCAGTACCTTCATGAGTATCACCAATTTTATAGTTAACACCGGTATAATACAGGATACGCTCTGTGGTGGTAGTTTTACCAGCATCGATGTGAGCCATAATACCGATATTTCTGGTTCTCTCTAACGGATATTCTCTTCCAGCCAAGGTTTTTTCCTCCTAATTTTCTTAACCGAAAAAATATGCTCTCATTCTGATTAGAAACGATAGTGTGCGAAAGCTTTGTTTGCTTCTGCCATCTTGTGCATATCTTCTTTTTTTTCTTTACAGATGCACCAGTATTGTTTGCTGCATCCATGATCTCATTTGCCAGTCTTTCTTCCATTGTCTTCTCGCCTCTCTTGCGTGAAAACAGTGTAAGCCAACGAAGAGCCAGAGCCTGACGACGGTCCGGTCTAACTTCGATAGGCACCTGGTAAGTTGCTCCACCGATACGTCTAGCCTTTACCTCAAGTACTGGCATAACGTTGTTCATAGCTTCCTCGAATACTTCAAGAGCTGGTCTTTCAGTCTTCTCTGCAACTCTGTCAAATGCACCGTATACAATCTTCTGTGCAATACCTTTCTTACCATCTAACATGATGTTGTTGATAAGCTTGGTAACCACTTTGTTATTGTACATCGGATCTGCTAATACGTCTCTTTTCTGAGTATGTCCTTTACGTGGCACGTTACTTCCCTCCTTAATCATGTTTTGCATCACAGGTCATTGTGCCTGTCATGTAGTATTTGTTTCGATTAATTCAACGGTACTCACATGTGTCTCTCTAAAATGTGTTCGTGCGGAAATATATCGTATGTGACAATAATTCCAACACTTACCTTTAGCTCTGTTTGTGATACTATTGGTGTACGCTAAGCTTATTTAGCGTCTTTTGGTCTCTTAGCGCCGTATTTGGAACGAGCCTGTTTTCTGTTAGCGACACCTGCAGTATCAAGTGTACCACGGATGATGTGATATCTTGTACCTGGTAAGTCCTTAACACGACCACCACGGATCAGAACAACGCTGTGCTCCTGTAAGTTGTGTCCTTCACCTGGGATGTAGCTTGTTACTTCGATTCCGTTAGAAAGACGTACTCTGGCGATCTTTCTAAGAGCTGAGTTAGGTTTTTTAGGAGTAGCTGTCTTAACAGCTGTACAAACACCTCTCTTCTGTGGAGCAGAAGTATCAGTTGCTTTCTTCTTTAAAGAATTGTAACCCTTCTGAAGTGCAGGTGCAGTAGACTTCTTAACAGATGTCTGACGTCCTTTTCTTACTAACTGGTTAAATGTTGGCATTATTTTCACCTCCTGTGCTATTATTTGATAAATGTGCATTTGTATGCACACTAATTCAGTATATAAGCCGATTCGCCACTTGTCAAGCAAATTTTTCGTGCAAGCTATGAGAAACGCAAAGAAAGTTTCAGCCAGCGACTGGATACTTGTATCCTAGTCGCTGGCTGAGGCTTTCTGATGATGTGGCGACAGCCACGACTGAGATGGAGCGCAGCGGAATCGAAGTTCTCTGGCTCGCTGGCTGGGGCTTTCTGATGATGTGGCGACAGCCATACTTCCATGGAGCGTCAGCGGAATCGAAGTTCTCTGGCTCGCCGGCTAAATCTTTCCTTCCAACCTCACCGGCTTCCTTACCTCTATCAGATTTCTATCTAAATCATGGAAGCGCATTACCTTTTCTTTATACCACATTTTTTACTCCCGCTGCTCCACTACTCTGAGGCTGTCCTTTTCCACCTTGCACATAAGAAACAATACTTTTACGCCTGCTGCCCGTGCTTCTTCTAACGCATCTTTAAACTCCGGGTGTGTCTCTTCATTTGCCCGGACTTCCGTTACGCCTTCCATCTGAATCACAAATGCCACAGCACATTCATAACCGGCTTTTTTTGCTCCAATCAATTCCCCGTAAATGCTTTACCCCTCGCTCTGTTGGTGCATCGGGAAAATAACCGATTCCCTGCTGTTCTAAGGTACAGCCCTTTACTTCCATCAGATATTCCTGCATCCCTTTCTTCATATAGAAATCAATTCTGGAATTTCCATATTTATACTCCGGTTTCACTACATCATAATTCTGTGTTTCAAGCCATTCCTTTGCCACCTTATTGGGTGCCTGACTGTCAATATTTATTAAGCCAAAATTTTCTTTATAGACCGCAATCAGATCATAGGCTGTCTTTCGTGCCGGATTGTCTGCCACTTCCAGATAAACTTCCGCATCCGGAAGCAGCAGTTCCCGGCACCGCCCGGTATTCTTTACATGTACCGTCTGAATCTCACCGTCAATCTTAACATGGGCTATAAAACGATTCGGGCGGTCTACAAAGCTTCCTTTTACTACTTTTTTATATTTCAAAGTTCTGCCTCATTTCGTTTTTATAAGATATTCCAATTTTAGAAAGTCAGACGCATCTTGTTCCACACCACGTTTCCATGGGTAGATTCCGATACGCCTTCATTTTCAAAGCCAAATTTCGCATAGTAATGTATCAGCTTATCCTTGCAGGTCAGCACCAGCCCTTTTCTTCCCTGGGCTTTTGCATCTGCAATAGCTCTTTTTAATAGCTGCTCTGCCAGACCGCATCTTCGATATGCCGGGATGGTATTCACACCGAAAATCATCTGCCAGTCCCCCTGCTCCTCATGCAGTTCTGCTTTTTCATACATTTCATCCGTAAGGTCTTTCTGACTGGTCACCATACCATCAACAAATGCCACCAGACGTCCCCCATCGAACATCAGCCAGAAATGGTCTTTATAATATTTTAAACGTTCTGCGAATTCTTCCCTCGTTGCTGCTTCTGCCGGTGGAAAACATTCTGTCTCCACTGCTGTAATTGCATCAATATCTTCCATCTGTGCGGTACGGATTGTCATTTTGAGTACTCCTTTTATAAGTTTTTATAACCTTTTATAACTTTTATATTCTTTTATAAGTCTTTATAACTTTTTATAACTTCTCATATTCACTGCAATTGTACCATAATTTTTTCTTAAATCAACGCGAACTTCTCCCGTTGTTATAATGCTTTCCAAATACATCGGATAAGAATATATTTTTCACTACTCGCACAAGCACAAAAAAGCACAGCAGCCTTGCCCTCCTCAGGCAAATCCTGTTGTGCTTTTCTATAATATTTCCGTAAATACTTTTATTCCTTTGCCGGCACCAGACGGATATTCACTCCACTTACCTTTAAATCCACACCATCACTGAATTCCACATTTTTCACTTCAGAAGTATAAAGACCATTTCCGTCATCCACACCAAATATCTCATTCATTCCACCGTCAAGCAGATTGGATGAACTGACATTTCCGGTTCCGTCCACTGCTGTCACCGTATAGGTTCCTGCCGGAAAATCTGTTCCTGCGGTATAGTTTCCACTGCCTAATTCTACCGCCTGGGATTCATCATATTCTCTTCCGGTCATGCCACCAGTCACTTCTGTATAACTGACCTGTACAACTACATCTCCGGAAATATGAAATACTACATTTTCTTTCATCTTAAGTCCGTTAAAGGATGATTCGTAAAGATCATTTCCATCATCCACGCCGAACATCTCATTGACTCCACCCTTCAGAAGATTGGAGCTGTTTATATTTCCATTTCCGCTGACTGCGGTAAGGTTACATTTTCCAACCGGCAAATCAATACCTGCGGTGTAATAACCTGCTCCAAGGGTATATTCTGTTTCTACAGCGGATAAATCTTCTTCCGGTTCTGCATCTTTTGCATCGGAGTCCTTTGTCTTTGCGTCTTTGTTATCCGTCTGCTCTGTACCGGCAACAGAATTCTTTCTCGAATCCTTTTTGTCACTTCCGCTGCCGCCTGCTGCAATTGCAAATACAACTACTACAATAATTACCCAGAACCACCATTTCTTATAAATCGGTTTCTTTACTTTTTCCATTTTCTTGCCTCCCGGTTTTTCATCATTCTTAAGTATGAAATCATCATATACGAGTCGGAAGGCTTTGTGGTATGCCGGCAGCATACATTTTCAGCCGTGTTCAAAATCGGAGGCATCTTTCATAGCCCGATAACTTTCGATATTTTCTATTTCGGCGGCAGACCAAGTAAGGTTATTTTTACATAGTTTTCCAGCTTCATGCCAAAATAAAAGATAGTAAGTGCCAGTATAATCCGGATTACAATCCGTACCGGCTTCTGCAGGGAGCGGATTCCCGGCACTTTGGTGTCCCACAAAAGGAAATTAAATCCAACCCCGCAGGATATCCACGCATAGATGAATACCGCAATTGCTTCCAGGCAAAAAGTCAATGGAGTCTTGCCATACAGCATCAGAAACTGTATGCTTCCCACAATCAGAAATAGATATACAAAAACTGCCACTATCTCTTTCCAGACGACTCCGGTCCGGAATCCCGGAAGAATCGTTTTCTTTTTTACAGCACCCGAATTTTCTAATTTTAATGCCTCCCGAAGTTCCCCGGCATTCTGATAGCGGTTCTGCGGGTCAATCTCTATACATCTTTTTATCACATTACAAAATGGTTTCCGGGCAGTCAGATGCACATTGGGCAGCGTCCCCTCCAGCATCACATTCATAAGAACGCCCAGTGCATAAATATCTGCTGTTGCATCTGTCTGAAGGAAGCCATACTGCTCCGGAGATGCAAATCCTACGGTTCCAAGAATTGTCGTGTCTGCATTCTGATTTCGCTTACGTCTCCTTGCAATATCAAAATCCAGTAATTTTACAACTCCATCCGTAGAAATGAGAACATTTTTCGGAGAAATATCACGGTGTACGATTCCCTGTGCATGAATCTGCTCCAATGCTTCCAGTAACTGTCGGATATAATATTTTACAAGTTCCGGCGGCATAACGCCCTGCCGGTGCAGCTTCTCATCCAGTGTCTCACCACTGATATATTCTTCTGTTACCATGCCGATGTCCTGCTGCTCTTCACAGCTTATAATCTTTGCAAGATGTGGACTTTCTAATTGCTGCAGTTTCCGGTAAACCGGAATACTGTCTTTTTGTATTGCTTTTTGAACCAGAATCTTTCCTGTGGCAGCATCCTGTATCAACCGGGTCTGATAGGGCGGCTGGCCCCCCAGTACGGTAAGCGGTATCTGCCTCTGCCGCCGAAAATCCTGATATAATTTTTCACTCATTTGTTATCACTTTTTCCTTTTCTACTTGAATTTTCATTCCCACAATTCTATGATAATCAATATCACTATAGCAGAAATAAGAGGATTCGCCAAATGAAAAAATCAACCCAGGAACTTTTAGATATTTTGAAAAACACACCTGCTTTCTCCAACTATGCAGAGCAGGAGGAAGCTGAGCTGATCGAGGTCTCACTTTCGGATTATCTGAACCGCTTGATTCAGGCAAAAAATCAAGACCTGCCTTCTCTCATCCGAAAAAGCGGTCTTGACCGTACTTACTGTTATCAGATTTTTGATGGGCGCAAACGTCCTTCCCGTGACAAAGTACTCGCCCTCTGCTTTGCCATGGACCTATCCTTTACGGAAGTGCAGCAGCTTTTAAAAGCTACCGGCTATCCGATTCTCTATGCCCGTATGGAGCGGGACAGTGCGATTATTTTCTGCTTGCAAAGAAACTGTGCTCTTTCCGATGCCAATGAGCTGCTCTATGAACTAGGGTACGAAGGGCTGGCATAGAAATTATTTTATATAACAGTTCCCAATCAGCCGGAATACCTGCTCTGCCGTATAGCTCATATTCTCATATGCCACTGTCTTCTGCATGGCTTCTTCCAATGTCATCACACCTGGTAAAATTGGAAATGCTCCATCTACAAGCTGCATTTCATCCTGCACTTTCCGGACGCCCTGTGGTTCAATGCTGCCGGCAAATACCAGTACCATGCAGTCCTTTTCTTTTGCCCGCTTTGCAATTCCAACCGGCGCTTTTCCCATAGCAGTCTGTCCGTCAAATCTTCCTTCTCCGGTCACTACGATATCAGCTTCACTTAATTCTTTCTCCGGCAATACCGCATCTAATACTATCTCTACGCCCGGACGTAAATCCCCGCCCAGATAGGATGCAAATGCGAAGCCCAGTCCGCCTGCTGCTCCGGCTCCCGGCATGTTCCGTTTGTCTACGCCTAAAGCCTTTTCTGTTACATCAGCAAAATGAGCTAATGCCGCATCCAGTTTTACTACCATGGTCTCGTCTGCGCCCTTCTGTGGTGCAAACACAGCACTGGCTCCTGTTGTGCCACATAATGGATTGGTCACATCACAGGCTATTTCAAAAGTACATTCTTTCAGCCTCTTATCCAACGCCTCCGTATCTATCGTTTCCAGGTCTTTCAGTTCTGTTGCTCCAAATCCTATTTCGATTCCATCTTTTTTATAAAAATGACACCCCAAAGCCTGCAGCATTCCGACACCGCCATCATTGGTGGCACTGCCGCCAATTCCAACGATAAACTTACGGCAGCCTCTATCCATGGCATGGCTTATCAGTTCCCCCACACCATAAGTAGTGGTTTCCATTGGATTTCGTTTATCCACCGGCACCAGTGGCAGTCCGGCGGCTTCTGCCATTTCAATGACTGCTGTTTTATCCGGCAGGATACCATACGCTGCCTCGACCTTCTGTCCAAGGGGACCTGTTACCGCTACCTTTTCCAGACTGCCCTGCAATCCGGTGGTCAGGGCTGTTACTGTTCCTTCTCCACCATCTGCAACCGGCCTTATCATAACTTCTGCTGTTGGTATTGCTTTTTTAATACCATCTTCCACTGCTTTTCCTGCCTCTAAGGAACTTAAGCTGCCTTTTAATGAATCTATTGCTACGATTACTTTCATTGAATTTTCCTCGTTTGTTTATTCTACCACCTGTATAAAAGCTTAAAAGAATCTCTAACTCGAAAGGGAAACTCCGGCCTATTAAGCCAGAGCTTCCCTTCCATTAGCTCTCTGCCAGTTCACAGAACTGACTCTTATTCTTCTGTAGAAGCAGTTACTTCTTCTTTTGCTTCTGTCTCTTCGATTTCATCTGTCACAGGTGCTTCATCGAATCCGTCAAAATCATCAAAGGAGAGTTCTTCCTCTTCGTTTACATCTGTGTTCAGTTTGATGTTACGATAACGCTTCATACCAGTACCAGCCGGAATCAGCTTACCGATAATTACGTTCTCCTTCAGACCGATCAGTGGGTCAACCTTACCCTTGATCGCTGCTTCTGTCAGAACCTTCGTTGTCTCCTGGAAGGATGCTGCTGATAAGAAGGAGTTGGTTGCCAGAGATGCTTTGGTAATACCAAGTAATACCTGTTTACCTTCTGCCGGCTCTTTGCCTTCTTCCTCTAACTGCTCATTCATCTCTTCGTAATCCAGATTATCTACTAATGTTCCTGGCAGGAACTCAGAATCTCCGTTATTTTCAATACGAATCTTCTTTAACATCTGACGAACGATAACCTCAATATGTTTATCATTGATCTCAACACCCTGCAGACGGTATACACGCTGTACTTCCTGAATCAGGTAATCCTGTACGGCACGTACGCCCTTAATCTTAAGGATATCGTGTGGATTTACAGAACCTTCGGTCAGTTCATCACCAGCCTCTAATACTGCGCCATCCATAATCTTAATTCTGGAACCGTAAGGAATCAGATAAGTCTTAGTCTCACCTGTTTCATTGTTTGTTACAATGATCTCACGTTTCTTCTTGGTATCTTTAATGGTTGCAACACCACCAAATTCTGTGATAATTGCAAGTCCCTTAGGCTTTCTTGCCTCAAACAGCTCCTCGACACGAGGAAGACCCTGTGTAATATCGTCACCGGCAACACCACCGTTGTGGAATGTTCTCATGGTAAGCTGTGTACCAGGTTCTCCGATAGACTGAGCTGCGATAATACCAACTGCTTCACCAACCTGTACCGCCTGACCGGTAGCCATATTGCTTCCATAACATTTTGCACAAACTCCGATGTGGGAACGGCAGGTAAGAATGGTACGGATTTTAACCTTGGTTAATGGCTCTCCATTCTCATCTACACCCTTGCTCATAATTGCTGCAGCACGTTTTGGTGTAATCATATGGTTTGCTTTTACAAGCACATTACCATCTTTATCGCAAATTGTCTCACAGGAGAATCTTCCTGTAATACGCTCTTCAAGACTTTCGATTTCTTCTTTTCCATCCATGAATGCTTTGACATACATACCAGGAATCTCTCTTCCTGTGCCTGCGCAGCAATCAGATTCACGGACAATCAGGTCCTGTGATACGTCTACCAGACGTCTGGTTAAGTAACCGGAATCGGCAGTACGTAACGCAGTATCGGACATACCTTTTCGGGCTCCATGTGCGGACATGAAGTACTCCAATACTTCAAGACCTTCACGGAAGTTTGATTTGATAGGCAGCTCGATTGTTCTACCGGTTGTATCAGCCATCAAACCACGCATACCTGCTAACTGTTTAATCTGTTTATCAGAACCACGGGCTCCGGAATCTGCCATCATGAAGATGTTGTTGTATTTATCCAGACCGGAAAGCAGTGCTTCTGTCAGCTCATCATCAGTCTCTTTCCATGTTTCAACAACTTCTTTGTAACGCTCTTCCTCTGTAATAAGACCACGTTTGTACTGTCTTGAAATGCGGTCTACCGTATCCTGAGCCTTTGCAATCATTTCCGGTTTCTGAGGCGGTACTGTCATATCTGAAATAGATACGGTCATAGCTGCTCTTGTAGAGTACTTGTAACCCATGGACTTAATGTCGTCTAATACCTCAGCGGTCTTGGTTGCTCCGTGTGTATTAATAACTTTTTCCAGAATCTGTTTTAACTGTTTCTTTGCCACATGGAAATCGATTTCCAGTACCAGTTCATTTTCAGGCTTGCTTCTATCTACAAAACCTAAATCCTGAGGAATGATTTCATTGAAGATAAATCTTCCCAGTGTGGACTCAACGACACCAGTCTTAACAGTTCCATCCGGCATTGTCTTATGAACACGCACATGGATTCTGGAATGTAAGGTCAGTGCCTGGTTCTCATATGCCAGAATTGCTTCGTTTACACTCTTATAGTATCCGCCTTCTCCTAGGGAACCTGGTCTTTCCTGTGTCAGATAGTAGATACCAAGAACCATATCCTGTGAAGGAACGGCTACAGGACCTCCATCAGAAGGTTTTAACAGGTTGTTCGGTGAAAGCAGCATGAAACGGCATTCTGCCTGTGCTTCCTGTGACAGTGGTAAATGGGCAGCCATCTGGTCTCCGTCGAAGTCGGCGTTGTATGCGGTACATACCAATGGGTGAAGCTTAATTGCTTTACCTTCTACCAGGATTGGCTCAAATGCCTGAATACCAAGTCTATGCAATGTAGGAGCACGGTTCAGCATAACCGGATGCTCCTTGATGACATCTTCTAAGACATCCCAGACTTCCGGCTGTAATCTTTCAACCATCTTCTTTGCACTCTTAATATTGTGTGCAGTTCCGTTTGCAACCAGCTCTTTCATAACGAACGGTTTAAACAGCTCGATTGCCATTTCTTTCGGCAGACCGCACTGGTAAATCTTCAGTTCCGGTCCTACGACGATAACGGAACGTCCAGAGTAGTCTACACGTTTTCCAAGAAGGTTCTGACGGAAACGTCCAGATTTACCTTTCAGCATATCGGACAGAGATTTCAGAGCACGGTTACCAGGTCCGGTTACCGGTCTTCCTCTTCTACCGTTGTCAATCAGGGCATCTACTGCTTCCTGCAGCATTCTCTTCTCGTTACGAACGATGATATCAGGTGCACCTAACTCTAACAATCTTCTCAGGCGGTTATTTCTATTGATAATTCTACGATATAAATCATTTAAATCGGATGTTGCAAAACGTCCACCATCCAGCTGTACCATAGGTCGTAAGTCTGGTGGAATAACCGGGATAACGGTCATAATCATCCACTCCGGTTTATTTCCGGATTCACGGAAGGATTCTACCACTTCCAGTCTCTTGATGATTCTTGCACGTTTCTGGCCGGTAGCATCTTTTAATTCTGCTTTCAGCTCTGCTGCATCTTTCTCCAGGTCAATTGCCTGTAATAACTCAAGAATGGCTTCCGCACCCATTCCAACACGGAAAGAGCTGCCATATTTTTCCCTTGCATCCTGATATTCCTGCTCGGATAATACCTGCTTTACAGATAAATCTGTAGAACCTGCATCCAGTACGATATAGGAAGCAAAGTACAGAACCTTCTCCAATGTTCTTGGAGAAAGATCTAAGATTAATCCCATACGGGATGGAATTCCTTTGAAGTACCAGATATGGGATACTGGAGCTGCAAGCTCGATATGTCCCATACGCTCTCTACGAACGCTGGCTTTGGTGATTTCAACACCACAGCGGTCGCAGACAACACCTTTATAACGAATCTTTTTGTACTTACCACAATGACATTCCCAGTCTTTGCTCGGTCCAAAAATCTTCTCACAGAATAATCCGTCTTTTTCCGGTTTCAAAGTTCTATAGTTAATGGTCTCAGGTTTCTTAACTTCTCCTCTGGACCACTCTCTGATTTTCTCAGGTGATGCCAGACCAATCTGAATTGCATCAAACTGTATCGGCTGGTAAGTTTCCTGTTTTACTGTTCCTGGCATTAATGACACTCCCTTCCTATTTATTCTTCGTCAAGAACTTCATCGGCAGCATCGTCAAAATCGAAGCCTGCGTCATCATCCTGCTTCCTCTTCTTCTACGTTGTTGAGTTCTCCACTCTCAGAATCAAATTCCTGTTTGGTAAAGCCCATCTTTCCGAAAGGACTCCTCTTTTCTGTTGTAATCTTTGTTGTCGCCCTCGATGACAGAACGTAAGTCTGTGTCTCCATAGTCAACAGTTTCCATAAGTTCTACTTCCGTCTGGTCCTCCTTGAGCACTTTGACATCCAGGCCGAGGGACTGCAGCTCTTTGAGAAGAACCTTGAAGGATTCAGGGATACCTGGTTCAGGAATATTGTCGCCCTTGATGATTGCTTCGTAAGTCTTAACACGTCCAACAACGTCATCGGACTTAACTGTCAGGATTTCCTGCAGCGTGTAGGAAGCACCGTATGCCTCCAGTGCCCAAACCTCCATCTCTCCGAAACGCTGACCACCGAACTGCGCTTTACCGCCCAGTGGCTGCTGTGTTACCAGGGAGTATGGTCCGGTAGAACGTGCATGGATCTTATCATCAACCAGGTGATGCAGTTTCAGATAATGCATGTGACCGATAGTTACCGGGCTGTCAAAATACTCACCGGTACGACCATCACGAAGTCTTACTTTACCGTCTCTGGAAATCGGTACGCCCTTCCAGAGTGCTCTGTGGTCACGGTTGTCATACAGATACTGCAGAACTTCCGGCAGAAGCTCTTCGCCATGTTTCTTTTCGAATTCTTCCCACTCCAGATTGACATAATCGTTTGCCAGATCCAGGGTATCCATGATATCCACCTCGTTCGCGCCATCGAAGACCGGTGTGGCGATATTGAATCCAAGTGCTTTTGCAGCAAGGGTCAGGTGAATCTCCAGGACCTGTCCGATATTCATACGGGACGGCACACCCAGAGGATTCAGCACGATATCCAGCGGACGGCCATTTGGGAGAAACGGCATATCTTCCACAGGAAGGACACGGGAAACGACACCCTTGTTACCATGACGACCGGCCATCTTGTCACCTACAGAGATCTTTCTCTTCTGTGCAATGTAAATTCTTACGGACTGATTTACACCCGGAGCCAGCTCGTCACCGTTCTCTCTTGTAAATACTTTCGCATCCACAACGATACCATACTCACCGTGCGGTACTTTCAGGGAAGTATCACGTACTTCTCTTGCTTTCTCGCCAAAGATGGCACGGAGCAGACGCTCCTCTGCGGTCAGCTCGGTTTCTCCCTTCGGAGTTACTTTTCCGACCAGAATATCACCGGCACGTACTTCTGCACCGACACGGATGATACCACGCTCATCCAGATCTTTCAGTGCTTCATCACCGACACCAGGAACGTCACGTGTGATCTCTTCCGGTCCCAGTTTTGTATCACGTGCTTCTGCTTCGTATTCCTCGATATGGACAGATGTGTATACATCGTTCATAACCAGTCTCTCACTCAGCAGAACGGCGTCCTCGTAGTTGTAACCTTCCCAGGTCATGAATCCGATCAGCGGGTTTTTACCGAGTGCAAGTTCACCGTTGGATGTGGAAGGACCGTCTGCGATAACCTGTCCGGCAGCAACTCTGTCGCCCTTGAAAACGATCGGACGCTGATTGTAGCAGTTACTCTGGTTGCTTCGTGAAAACTTAGTCAAACGATACTCATCTCTTGTACCATCATCGTTGCGAACCACGATACGTTTGGATTCAGAAGACTCGATCGTACCATTTTTCTTTGCAACCACACATACACCGGAGTCAACCGCTGTCTTTTCTTCCATACCGGTTCCTACTACAGGAGCTTCGGTTGTCAGAAGCGGTACGGCCTGACGCTGCATGTTGGATCCCATCAGAGCTCGGTTTGCGTCGTCGTTCTCCAGGAACGGGATCAGTGCCGTAGCAACGGAGAATACCATCTTCGGAGATACGTCCATGTAATCAAACATCTGACGCTCATACTCCTGAGTCTCTTCACGATAACGACCGGAAACGTTCTTATGAACGAAATGTCCCTCTTCATCCAGCGGCTCATTCGCCTGTGCTACATGGTAATTATCTTCCTCATCCGCTGTCATGTATACAACCTCATCGGTTACACGCGGGTTGGAAGGATCTGTTTTGTCGATTTTACGATATGGTGCTTCGATGAAACCATATTCGTTGATTCTTGCATAGCTTGCCAGGGAGTTGATCAGACCGATGTTAGGTCCCTCAGGAGTCTCGACCGGGCACATTCTTCCATAATGGGAGTAATGGACGTCTCGTACCTCGAATCCGGCACGGTCACGGGACAGACCGCCAGGTCCAAGTGCGGAAAGACGTCTCTTATGCGTCAGCTCTCCAAGCGGGTTATTCTGATCCATGAACTGAGACAGCTGAGAAGAACCGAAGAATTCTTTTACAGCAGCTGTTACCGGTTTGATGTTGATCAGAGACTGCGGGGAAATACCCTCAGTCTCCTGTGTGGTCATACGCTCACGAACCACACGTTCCAGTCTTGACATACCGATCCGGTACTGGTTCTGTAACAGTTCACCGACCGCACGGATACGTCTGTTACCCAGATGATCGATATCGTCATCATGACCGATGCCGTACTCCAGATGCATGTTATAGTTAATGGAAGCCAAAATATCTTCCTTGGTGATATGCTTCGGAATCAGCTCATGGATATTTTTGTGGATCGCATCCTTAATATCTTCTTCGCTGGCGTTTTCTTCCAGTATTTTTTGCAGTACCGGATAATATACTAATTCTGTAACACCTGCAGATTCCGGATCAAAGTCAACCCATTCGCCAAGGTCTACCATCATATTGGAGAGAACCTTTACGTTACGCTGCTCTGTCTGGATCCATACAAACGGAACGCCTGCATTCTGGATCTTGTTTGCAAGTGCTTTATCTACTTCTGTACCAGCCTCAGCCAGGATCTCACCGGTAGACTCGTCTACAACATCCTCAGCCAGAACCTGTCCGCAGATGCGGTTGCGCAGCAGCAGTTTCTTGTTGAACTTATAACGTCCGACTTTTGCAAGGTCATATCTTCTCGGATCAAAGAACATGCTTGTGATCAGACTTCTTGCGCTGTCCACTGCAAGCGGTTCGCCCGGACGGATCTTCTTGTACAGCTCTAACAGACCTTCCTGATAGCTCTGTCGGAAGTATCTTTTGTCAGGCTGGCAAGGATTTTCGGTTCTTCACCGAACAGATCAATGATCTCAGCATTGGTTCCAATGCCCAGTGCACGGATCAGAACAGTGATCGGAACCTTTCTTGTTCTGTCTACACGTACATAGAAAACGTCATTGGAGTCTGTTTCATACTCTAACCATGCACCTCTGTTCGGGATTACAGTAGAAGAAAACAGTCTCTTTACCAAGTTTATCATGAGCAATTGCATAATAAATTCCAGGAGAACGTACTAGCTGGCTGACAATAACACGTTCTGCACCGTTAATCACGAAGTACCTGTATCAGTCATTATCGGAAGATCTCCCATGAAGATCTCGTGTTCGTTGATCTCCTCTGTTTCTTGGTTAATCAGTCTCACTCGAACCTTCAAAGGTGCGGCGTAAGTTACGTCACGTTCTTTACCTTTTAAACCTTCGTCAAGAAACCACTGGTAGGAATCTTTCTGAACTTCGATCAGGTTTGGCATTTCCAGGACTTCTTTTTGTCTCTGGTAGCTCATACGCATGCTTTTTCCAGTTTTTACAGAACGAATTCTGTTTTTTTCCATTGACGTTTCACCCCTGTTTTTTTATATTTATTACAGAACGAATTCTAGCCATAATATAGCATCCTCCACTTTAACATAAGAAAAAAGTGTGTCAAGCACTTTTTTGATTTTTTTTTTTTCAAAAGATTCTGTTCCTTCTATACATACGATGTATGGATATCCGGAACAGAATCTTTTTATCAGCTTTGTCTGTTTTATTTCCGTAATCTTTTGCAAGTTTCAGCAGTATTCTTTTTTGCTTCATTTTAATAACGTACTGTTTCTTTTGTTTACGGATGATACACCCAGCTTTGTCTGTTTTCCGCATATGCAATAACTGTCTGGCTGCCTGATGCAGTTCCGCTTATAGCTGTACTTCTTGATGTAACAGCTCTGCATGAAGGACGATTGATGCTGGTCCATCCTTTGCAGCTTTTTACATATACCGCCTGAACCTTTCCGTTTTCACAAAATGTATTCTTTTTTCATGACCGGTATTACAGATGCATATGCATAAACACCATTCCCCCTATTTTTCTCCGCACGGTTTCCTGATACTTCGGATACTTTTGATTTCCAGAGCAAAATACCACTTTTTGCATTTGATGTCACACGATTGCTTTTTACCCTGACTCCGCCGGCCACATACTCAATTTTCACGCCATGATTTTTGTTGGATAAACAGATATTACCAAGAACATTATTGTTCTTTCCTGCATTTACACGTATTCCCGAGCCGGCCGCTGATCTAACAGTATTCTTCTGTGCAGTGGATGAAGTATTTACAGATTGCAGATAAATTCCATCTCCGCCTGCTCCGAAACAGTATTCTGCTCTACAAGATTTCTCTGTTCTGATCCTGCTGCATAGACAGAACCGGAGAGATAAATTCCCGTATTTGCAGTTCCGACACTGTATTCCTGCTGATAACGCTTCCTCTGAATCCTGGGCATAAATCCCAAAATTGGAATATGAAGAAGTTTTTTCATTGTTACCTGATTATCTGTTACGGTATCTGTGTCAGTAAGAGACATGCTGATTCCGTTTCCATATCCGCTGATCTGATTATCTTCTACAGTCACACCTTTCACCGGATATATCTTTTTAGGGAGCACAGCTCCATCTTTTTCATATTATAGCCTGAAACTTTTATACCACTGCAGATCCATGCAATTCCACCAATGCTGGTAGTTCTGGCAAGACTGATGTAGTTTCCTGCCACACGAAGATTCCTGTTTTCAGCATGTCCGGCCCATCATCATAGCCTGGCGTCTGGTGTGTATTGCTGCTCACAGAAGAAATGTCCACTCCATTTCCCACATTTACCATGGTATTATTTTCTGCTGTAGAATCTTCATAATTCGTAAACCTTATACAGCGTTTTTTACATTATGGAAAGTATTATTCGTAACTGTGATCCTTTTATATGTTTTTCCGGACATCATACTGTGCGTTCCCAGCCCTGTAAAGACATCTTCGAACACATTTCCATCGATCACAAAATCTTCACAGGTCGTTCCATCATAAGGTCTGTACTGCGGAAAAACATTGCTCTCATCTGTACAGCAGTCGATCTGAATACATTCCTGTCCACCTTCCACATAATTCTTATAATAGCCACTGAATGTACAGCCTGTGATCTTGGCATTTTTCACTCCGCCAAATTCCAGAAAATGAGATTTCAGATTATTAAGAAATGTAGCATTTTTAATCGTAACATTCGTAGCATGTCCAATGCAAAATCCCACAAATCCGCCTGGTGCATCCTTATTTTCCACACACTGATAATTGTAGTCCCAGGTTCCTCCATCGATCACAATGTTGCGATATCCATCATATCCGCCTTCTGAATCTTTGGTATTTCCAAGACGGAGGATCAGATGTTTGGTGGTAGACGTTTTTTGTAATATTAGCGTCTCTTGCATATAAGTACATATTACTGTACATGCAAAGTGTACCTGTCAGTTCATAATTTCCCGGTGGAATTATGATCTTGCAGGGATTTTCATCTGTGGCCTGATCTTTCAGTTCAAGAAACAGTGTGTTCAAGGGTGCTGTGATATCCTGTCCTTCCTCAACTTCCAGAGTCACAGTCTGATAAGTTCCAAGTTCTCCATCTGAAGCATCTCCTGCGGAAAAATCCCCAGCAGCATTGGCATCATCTGTAAAATCAGTCTGTGCCTGACCTGCGCCTTCATCAGCTTTATTATTATCCGGCTCTGCGACGTTTTCTACATTACCGTTTTCCTGCTGAAACTGAAGTTCTTCGGAACCGTTATCGCCGTTCTCCGTTCCTTCGGAAAAATCTGCCGGCAATTCTCCGCTGATACTGCCATCTGCTGTCTGAATATCCTCACCGCCAGCTTCCGTTGCTGCATTGTCAGAAATATTCTTATTTGTGTCAAAATCTCCATCTGTGCTTCCATCTGAAAATGCGTCTTCAGTTGAATTTTCCGATATTTCCTCATCCCCCGGTGCCTCTGATACATCCACTGCTTCTACAGCACCTGACTCTATTTTTGTCCAGGATGCCTGTGATGCAGGAACCACACTGCCATCGTTATCCAGCACAAGCGGATCCAGATCCTGTTCCGGCATATTTTCCTCTTCTTCAAGCTCCTCCTGCTGCTGCATTGCAGCTTCCTGAGCCCGAAGTTCATCCAGAGGATTTTTCACGTTTACAGTTATATTTTTTACATTTTTTCCGACAGACACTGTCTTGGCTGCCGTCGGAAAAGAAACTCCTGTGATTCCCAACGCAGCAGCAAGGATACAGGCCATTATTTTTCGTTTCATATTCCATCCACCCTTTCCTATCTCCTTTATTATCCTTTCCTTTTTTTCTTCAAAAAAGCAAGATTTACCCTGGATTTTTCACTAAAAAGCTGCTGTGCCGCCGGTAAACCGGCAGGCACAACAGCCTTTAAAACTTGATCTGATCGGATTATTTAAGTGTAACCTTAGCTCCCTCAGCCTCAAGTTTAGTTTTGATGTCCTCAGCCTCAGCTTTGGATGCGCCCTCTTTAACAACCTTCGAGCACCATCAACGATAGCTTTAGCTTCTTTCAGTCCAAGACCGGTAACTTCACGAACAACTTTGATAACTTTTACTTTGTTCGGACCAACTTCTGTCAGTTCTACATCGAACTCATCTTTTTCTTCAGCTGCTTCTCCTGCTGCACCTGCTGCTGCTACTACAACACCTGCTGCTGCGGATACACCGAATTCTTCTTCGCAAGCTTTTACGAGTTCATTTAATTCTAATACAGATAATTCTTTGATTGCTGCAATAAATTCTTCTGTTGTTAATTTTGCCATTTTAATTTCCCTCCATTTATAAATTTTAATTAATAATCATGCGGTCGTTATGCCGCCAATTGCACGTTGCTGGGATTACTCAGCAGCTGCTGCGTCAGCTCCGCCGTTCTGCTCTGCGATCTGATTAAGCACACGAGCAAAGTTGGTAATAGGAGACTGGATACTTCCAAGAAGTTTGCCGAGAAGTTCTTCTCTGGACGGGACTGGGACAGTGCCTGGATTCCTGCCTGATCGTTGTAGTTACCTTCAACTACACCTGCGATCAGCTCAAGAGCTGGGAACTGTTTTGCAAATTTAGCAAGGATTCTTGCAGGAGCAGTAGCGTCTGTCTCGGAGATAGCGATCGCATTTGTGCCATGTAAATGATCACTGAGGCTCTCAAATGCTGTACCTCGAATGCACGATGCATCATTGTGTTTTTGTATACTTTGTACTGAACACCAGCTTCTCTTAACTCCTTACGCAGCATTGTATCCTGTTCAACTGTAAGACCGCTGTAGTTAACAAGTACTACAGCCTGTGCGTCTTTAATGCTGTTTGCGATTTCATCTACGATTGGTTGTTTCAGTTCTACTTTTGCCATAAATGGTACACCTCCTTATAGATTTTGATGTACCGCCGTCGCAATAAGTCAATCTGTTTAAAATGTTTCTTGACAAAATCAATGGCAGCTTCGGCAGAATCGCCGGTTGCAAGCATCGGATCAACGATCACTGAAATACGCTCGTCAATAGATTCAGGAAGCTTACAGTAATACTCATGGGGCTCATGTGTTACCGGATCACGGTAAAGTCCCACATGTCCGACCTTTGCAGACGGTACCAGTGTGAGAATGCTGTTTACCATTCCAAGTCCTGCACGGAGGACCGGGATCACTGCCAGCTTCTTACCTGAGATCATCGGTGTCTTACAAGTTTCTATCGGTGTCTCGATTTCCACTTCCTCTGTAGGAAGATCTCGAAGTGCCTCATATCCCATCAGGATACCGATCTCCTCTACCAGTTTACGGAACTCGTTTGTTCCTGTATTTTTATCACGGAGCATTGAAATTTTGTGTTTGATCAGCGGGTGATCCATAATATAAACATTTTTCATTTTTTCCATCGTGATTTCCTCTCTTTGTCTGTGTTTTTTGTAAAGCGAAACTTCTCATTCCACTCTGCTTCATACACCGGAATGCAAGCCTTTCGCTTTTCTATATTCATCTTTCTACATTATAATATATATGACACTTTTTCAAAAGGGGAAAACTATTTTCCCTGGCGTTCCAGAACCTGATCAATAGCATAGGCCACACCAAATTCATTGTTGTTCTTTGTGATGTATTTTGCTGCCTTTTTAATCTCCGGAACTGCGTTTTCCATTGCAACAGTTGCGCCGAAATCCATGGAAATCATGGAATAATCATTAAGGCTGTCACCAAGGACCATCACCTCATCCATGGTATAACCCAGAGACTCGATATATTCTTTCAGCACCGGGCGCTTTCTGCGCCTCTACTGCTGTAATCTCCTGATTATATATAAAGGAAGAAGCCACTGCAACGGCTGGATTTTCTTTCAGCTCATCGCTGAGTTTCTCCAGCTGCTCCACATCTGCCGCAAAAATGAAGATCTTATATACCGGCGCACCGCTGCTCTCCAGGGAACGGATATCAAATCCCTTTCGTGTTTCCGGCGATCCTGCGGTACTGCGGGGATTTCCGTACAATCTCCTCGCTGGTATCTATGTCCATATTGAAAAGACGGATCTGCTGAATGATCCGTCTTCAATTTCTTTCTTTGTTCCAATACGGTAATCATAGCGATCCGTAAAAAATGCTACAGATACCGGGTATTTTTTGCCGTATTGTAGACCTCCTCACACAGCTCAATAGAGATCGGTGTACTCTTTACAACCTCCTGCTGCGGATTCCGTACTTCAGCACCGCTGCTCACCACATAATCACAGGTCAGCTCTGTTCCCTTCAGCTCCTCCCTGGCACCGGGAAAATTCCGGCCGGTGGCAACCATAAAAACGGATTCCCCATCGCAGGCACGCCTGATCGCTGCAAGGGTTTCCGGTGCGATCCTGTGGTCATCACCAAGAAGTGTGCCGTCCATATCACTTGCAATTACTTTTATCATGAAAATTTCTCCTTTTTATCTGTAAAAATTCCGGTCAATCATTCGGATCCATAGCATCCATAGCAAATATGTCCTTTTTTTCGGAGAAATTATATCTTATATTATTGCAAAATACAATGATTTTTGCGACAGGCATATGCCTTTCTGATTTCAGAAATACATGGTATAATGAGATTTCATAAATCTGTCCGATGTCGGTCAAGCGTATATCCGCAATCCGCGTCGCTGCTTGATCCGGTTAAGTGAATAACCCCATCCACATGTACTACATAGATTTGCATCAAATAAATGCTCTTCAGTTAAGTCAGTCAATCAGAAAACAGGAGAATATTATGTTAACTTATTTTTTCATTCAAAAGAAGCCGCTCACATTCCCGTTTCTTCTATTTAATATTGTGCACAGTTCTTGTCTGTCCAATGCTCCTTTTTCACAGGCTGCGAAAATATCACGGATGCAGATACATCCACCACCGGAAATGAGCCCATCAGTATCAGCAGTATCAAATTGAATACAGCTGTACAGATTACAATTTACGATTCCCAGGATAAAGCTCTCCTGGATGACTGTCTGGCACTGTGCGATAAATATGAGCTGATCTTCAGCCGGACAAACTGAGAACAGCGAGCTTTTTATAAATTAAATCACCGCAAAAATACATCGGATAAAGATCCCAATGCTGACCGGCAGACTACTCCATATCCGGTCAGCGGCACAGCAGACACCTGGCATATATCTGAAGACCTTGCCTCTCTGCTTTCCCAAGGACTTTCTATCACCAGGGAATCCGACGGTGCCTTTGACATCGCCATTGCGCCTTTGACCTCTCTGGGATTTCACAGCAGAAGACCCGAAGGCTCCGGATGATGCAGATATTCAGAAAGCTCTCCCCTGTGCAGTCCGACGGCGTCACCATTGACGGGCAGGATATCACACTTCCCTCTGATGACATCCAGTTCGATGTAGGCGCCATTGCCAAAGGCTATATTGCAGACCGCCTGAAAGATTTTCTGGTAAAAAAAGGCGTAAACAGTGCCATCATCAACCTTGGCGGCAATGTCCTCTGCATCGGCTCGAAGCCTGACGGCACTCCCTTCAAAGTAGGCATCCAGAAGCCCTTTGCAGATCGCAACGAAACCGAAGCCGTTATGGATATCACCGGAAAATCTGTTGTATCCTCCGGAATTTATGAGAGGTGCTTTAAGCAGGGCGGTAAATTATATCATCATATCCTGAATCCCCAAACCGGCTATCCTTATGAAAACGGCCTGATTTCTGTGACGATCATCTCCGACCAGTCTGTGGACGGCGATGCCTTAAGCACCACCTGTTTCGCCCTTGGTCTGGAGGACGGACTGAAATTTGCGGAGAAAAAAGGCGTGCAGGCTGTATTTATCACAGAAGATTATGAACTGCATTATACGGACGGATTCCAGGATGAGATCAATGTCACTGATGTGGAATCCTGAACCATGAAATCTTTTCAGTAACAACCAAAAACCTTACGGATAGACCATATTTGTCACATAAGTCTGCGGATAATCTTTCAGAAGATTTGCCATTGCTGTCTGTGTCTGTGTCGTTGAAAATGGCTAGGATGGACCGTCCCACAGACATTCATAATCTGCCTCCGTACCGTGGATGTCTCTGTTCCGCAGTTGTAGGGCCACAGGGGGAGGCAAAACCTTCCGGATTCACAATCTGCTCCCAAGCTTCTTCATATCCCTTATCCGGAAGTTCAAAACACCATGGGATAAATCCGAGCAAACATTGATCTTCTGAAGCAGATAATGCCGAAGATGGCCTGAAGATCATTCTCAAAAGAGCATCCTGACATTATTATCACAGATATGAAAAATGCCCGTCATGGACGGAATACAGCTCTAAAAAAGCCGGAAGAACTTCATCGACAGCAAAATCAGTGTGATCAGCGAATTCAGCGATTTCAAATATACAAGACTTGCGATCCAGGCCGGTGTTATTGATTACATACTGAAGCCTGTTGATCCCCAAATTTGAACAATGCGCTTTCAGCCACAATTTCTCAGTTGGAAAGTGAAGCAGGCAAAACTGGGACTTCCGATTCTGCTTCATCACCCGAACCCTGCTCTGCGTTCAGGAGTAATCAGTGATGTTTTTGATTATATCAATGCACATTATCTGGAAAATATCTCCCTGGCCGATATTGAATCTTTTTTTTTTTTTTCTAAGTAAGGAGCATCTGTCAGATTGTTTTAAAAAACGTCAGAATCTTTTTTCCCTATACTATGCAGTTAAAAAGCTCACCGAGGTGAAACGGCTTCTGCAGTCTACGGTATATAACTCTCGACGACATTGCCTGGCATCTTGGTTTCAGCAATGGAAATTACTTCAGCAAGGTTTTTAAAAGAACTTTGTCAGATGTCTCCCAGTGAATACCTGAACGTACAGCTATAGTTCTTCAGAAACTTTTCTCCGATAAAAAAGTAGCTGTAACTGAGCGTATCCGTTCGGTTACAGCCACTTACCAACCAATATTATTATATTCAGTTATTGATCATATCCGGCCAGGAAAGAATCTCTGCAGAAATCTTCTTCATAATCTCCGTCAATGTCCTCACTTCTTCCAGCCGCATAAATATTGGTCTCGGCACCCCAACCGTTGTCCTCGTATTCCCATACATGGAATTTCAGTCCACGGAACATGAAATCCAGACTTCCGCAACCATCTTCCTCTGTGTATTCGAATTTGATATTTTTTGTTCAGAGCATCCTGTACTTTCTGTAAAACGCATATAATATCGCTCCTTCCACGCCTAAAATCTTCCTTTATACACAAAGTTATAACATGTTGTGATTTTTGACACAAGTCAAGGATGAAAGTGCCTGTGAGCTGCAGATAGCTCAGGCCCAGTAGAGTCTCATTCCAAACTCATGGCTCATACGGTCCGGATGCCCATCAACTCTTGAAAAGCAAAGTACAGATATCCTGATAGGTATTCTTTGCCATACATTTACCGCTATTATCAGAAAGAATTAGTGTAAGGTTCCACTTCTTGCCTTTTCCGTATTCTTTCTCAAAGGTTTTTACCATGACACGGCTGTCTGCCGGAACTTCTGCTTTAACACTTCCCTTTTCCACCAGTTCTCCGTTCAATGTTTCTGTAATGATCCATGTAAGTTCACACTCTCCCAGAGCTCCATCTGTATCATTTACAATATACAGACTGTCCAGATAATCTTTTGTGCTTTTGCAAAAAGCACCCACTGGTGCGTTGCTTTCCAGTATAGCCTGAAGACCCTTTTTGAATTCCCCACCAGTCATATAATCCGTAGAAAGCTCTGAGGACACAGATCGATAAACATAAACTGTATATATCCTGAGCAAGGTTCATATTTCTGGATCCTGTAATGCTCTGTATAATATTTCAGAAGCTTATACTGATATTCCTGGATCTTCGGGATATCATCCACCAGTTTTTCCAGACGATGATATACCTCCGGAACAGTTTTCAGATTTTCACTGCTGCCCGGTGCATCAAAT
>VOFB01004109.1_pt1 | contig 28834 bp, 31 predicted proteins | sample 5384141 | NCBI WGS metagenome assembly VOFB01 (sample SAMN12384721, study PRJNA508395) | human gut metagenome | isolation source: healthy gut A | host: Homo sapiens | reverse complement strand
GGATATGACCGCGTTGAATGCGGTGCTTGCCACAACTCCGCAGGGCGGCAATCTTGAAACCGTTGATTTCAATCAGGTCGAAGAGCGTTTGAAGGCCCTGTATGACGATAAGCAGTCGCTTGATATTCTGCCTGAGCGCGCCCGTCTGGAACGTGAATTCCATTCGGTCGGCCTCGACGAGCTGGTCGAAGATCTGAACAATCGTGGCGTTGCCAACGATGCCGTTGCAGGGGAACTGCAGCTGGCATGGTGGACCACGGCGTTCGAAGACATCGTGAAATCCTCCGCGATCATTTCCAATCAGGATGGGTCGGCATTGCAGGGCGCTGCGGAGCGGTTCGCCCAGGTCGATGTGGAGCACGTGCGCTCCATCGGACCGATGGTGTCGCAGGAATCCATGCGCCGCCTGTGCGACATGCTGTTCTCGCGTACGCAGGAGGCCAATCTGCTGCATACCACGCTTGCCGGCGCCCGTAATGTTTCGCTGAACTGCCTGCATAAGGAGCATCCGCAGATTCTCGCCGCGGCGAAGCCTATTCTCGTTGCGACTCCTGCCACGCTTGCGGCCATCACCGATCCGGCGCCATTGGCCGACGTCGTGATCATCGATGCCGCAGCGCATATTCAATCCATCGAACTGCTCAGCATCATCAGCCGAGCCAAGCAGGTGGTGGTGATCGCGCATCGCGAAACCGTCACTTCCGACGGTCTGAAGCGTCTCATCGCATTGCTGCCGAGCGTGAAAATCGCCAATCGTCCTGTTCGCCGCGCGCCGAAGCTCAACGCGTTCCTGGAATCGGAAGGCTACGGTTCCGTGCCCTTCGACGTGGCCGGGAAGGCGCGCAGGGCGAGGTCGCCTACCATTTTGTGGCCGATGCCAATGGCGTGCCGGTCATCACGTCCGGACTGGTGGAAAGCAGCCAGCAGGAAATCGACGAGGTGGTCAGGCTGATCACCAAGCGTGCCGCCGGTTTCACGATCGTGCCTGCATCGTACATGCTTACCGTGGTGACGCTGACCCATACGTTCCGCACCCGACTGGGAGCCGAGCTTAAGGCGATCGCCAATAAGAACAAGGCCATGGGCATGTTCTTGCGTCATGTGCGCATCGTGGACATTTCCGATGTGGCCGGCGCGCATGCCACCGATGCGATTCTTGCGATGTGCTACGCGAAGACTTCTCATGGAAGGCTGCTGCAACAGTTTGGAGCGTTGGAATCCGAAGGCGGACGGGGTATGTTGCTGGATGCGTTGGCCGTGCCGGATCGTCATCTTGACATCGTGTCCGCATTCTCGTCAGCTGACATGGATGACGAGCGCCTGCACCAAGCTGGTCCGAAGATGCTGAAAACGGTGCTTCGCTGGGCGGAACAGCTCGATGACAGCGTGGTGCGCCCAGTCGTCAAGACGAACGGTTCGAACGTATTGCTCAACGATCTTGCCGACCGTATTCGTGCCCGCGGTTTGAATGTGGCCGTCGACTATGGTTTCGACAATGGTTCCAAGCTGCCGCTGGTGGTTGGCCTGAACGACAAGCCGTTCGCATTGGCCGTGCTTACCGACGATGCGCAGTTCATGGGATTGCAGTCCACCAGGGAACGCCACCGCGTGCTTTTGCAGAACATCGAATCGCTTGGCTGGTCCGTTATGACCGTGTGGAGCGTTGGCGCGTTCGTGAATCCAGACAAGGAAGTGGATCGCATCGTGGCACGCTTGAGCGACCTGTATCAGGAGGTCAAGTGAGCGTCGACGAACCCTCCATCCAAGAGTCCGCGGAATCTGGCCAGTCTGTCGTGCGTGTGGTGTCCGGATACTCCGCCACCCGCCGTACGGCGCGCAAACACAAGCGTGTGGTTCGGCAGGGTACGGAACTGTTCGATGCCGATGGCGTCAAGCTTGAACCGTCCGATGTGCTTACCGAACGCCAGCGCAATGCTGACGACGACAAGCGTATTCTGGGCGAGCTGCCACCGCATTGGGGCGTGTTCTCCGAGCGGGAGCGCTGACGTTCGTCTGCTATACGGGAGGTTCTGATACGTTCAGACCTCCCGAATTTCATATATTCCGCATGATGGTGCTGCGGATTCGCTTAGGGAATGCCGTTACGAACCGACGATGGCGATGATCGCACTGTATTCTTGGGCCTGCAATACGGTTGCCGCCTCATGAGGAGGCATGGCAAACACCGCAAGCGTGTTGCCGTCCGCATTCCGTGAAGGTTTCGCGGTCAATATCGCTCCGTGCACAGCTCACGCAACGACACCGCATCCATATCCGGTACCGTTTCCGGCGTGGCCTCGCTGAACATCGTGGCGCTGGAAAGCGTCACCGTATCGCCAATCGTCAGACTGTCGGCGGAACTCGCCAACCGAACTTCGACCGCCGTATATCCTTTGGGAACAACGGGGGAGGCGCGAGCCATGGCCGAGGTGACGATGCTGCCTTCCGCAATATCCACTTGGGCAATCAGCCCGACGGCATCATCGATATCGTGAGCAACGCTGCGCAGGGCCTCATCGTATGGAATATCTCGCAGAGCAAGCGAATCCGCGGAAATCACGCCGCCTTTGGCGATGGACTTCGCCGCAATGACGACGGATTGCGTGGAAATCGTCAATCGCACGCACTGCAGGGCCGCGAATATGGCAAGTCCGACGCACAGCGAAGCAAGTAGACGATGCAATTGCGCGTTCCGTCGTCGTCGATGAGGCGCCGAAGACGGTGCGCGGTTCGTGTGTTTGCCGTCCGTGCCTTGCAGACGTTGGCTAAGGTCATGAAAAAAGGTCACCATGCATGCATGATGACCTTACGAATAGTTGCTGCGCAAGCCGGATCGAGGGTTGTGGTCGGAGGATGCGAGTTATCCACAGGATTCGGCGTGTCGCCTTGTTTTCCAAGGTTTGCTGACCCTGGTTATTTGGCTCGTTTCCTTGCTTCGGCTGCTCGGTTACGTGTATTCGTTTTCGCTCACTTGGACTTGTCGGTGCGATAGAAACCAGATCCCTTGAATTCGATCGGCGGGGCGGAATACACCTTGCGGACCTGCTCTTCGCCGCATTCCGGGCAAACGGTGATCGGATCGTCGGTGAATGACTGCTGTTCGGTGAAATCGTAGTTGCAGTTCTTGCAACGGTAATGATAGGTAGGCAAAGTATCCTCGCTTCAACCAGGTTCTCAAATTTCTTAACGGGACATATCCTAGTACGTTCCCTGAGACGGCTGCGTGAACGTCTTATCTTCGGACGTCTTATCTTCGGATGTCTTATTCGCGTATGGCCGTAAATCCGTTCGGAGTGAGCACGCCATCGACGGGAATATCGTGGTCTTCGTGCGGAACAGGCTTGTCCGTCGGCTCCCACGGCCAGCAAACCGCCACCGCCCGTGCGCCGGCCGCACGATACTCGAGCGCGCGGTCATACCACCCTCCGCCACGTCCCAGACGGAATCCCTCTTGGTCGACGGCAAGGGCGGGAACAATGATCAGACCGGCGTTTTTCAGCGCTTCAGGTCCGTTTGCGCTATTGCCCGGCTCTTGCGGGCGGTGCGTATTGATGGACCCGTCGCTGTTGGTCTGGTCCTGCAGATCGTGAATGTCGCCAAGTTCGCTCCAGCCAATATCCATGCCGGATCCGAGCCGTGGCACCAGCACGTGGCAATTCGAATCGAATAATGCCTGCAGCATCGGCATCATCGACATTTCGCTGCCCATGGACGCGAATGCGGCCACCGTGGTGAACGAATGAATGAGATTCGCCTTCCGCGCCTGTTCGGCCAACTTACGGCCGGCTTCCAGTCGTTCCTCCTTACTGGTCTGCTTTCTTCGTGCGATTGCGTGTGCGCGCCATTGCTTTTTCAACTCACGTTGGTTCGCGGCTTCGTCACAGACGCTGTTTTTCCATGACGTCGGCTTGCATGTTCGTGGTCATACCGCATGTTGTACCACGGGATGGTTGCGCGAAATCGGAAATGTTATGCGTATGGCAGAATGAGGGCGTGACGATTTTGCGATCTTTACGGGGCATGATGCGTTCGGATCCCAATGCCATTGATGTTCCGAGGTTCATTCAGGCACATGGGCTTCACGTTCCCATAATCCTGCGTCCGCTGACTACTGACGACTGCGACGAATGGAACGAAGTCCGCTGGCGCAACGACGATTGGTTGAAGCCTTGGGAATCCGGGGATCCGGTGCATGGCGCGTCGATGTCGTTCAACGAGTGGGTGCGTGCGATGCGACGCAACGAGCGAAACGGCACCGGGTGGTGTTCGCCATCGAGCATCATGGGCGTATCATCGGCCAGATTTCGTTAGGGGGCCATCTGCTATGGCGCCATGCGTACCGGCGTGGTTGGCTATTGGGTCGATGAGCGGTGTGCGGGGCGTGGATATGCGCCGATGGCTGTTACGCTATTGGCTGATTGGGCGATGTTCGACCCTTCCGGACCGCAATTGCATCGTGTGGAGATCGACTTGCTTCCCGAAACGAACGTTCACGTAAGGTGGCGCTCAAAGTGGGGGCATCTATGAGGGGATGCGCAAGGCGTACATGTTCGTGAACGGGCAATGGCGTGACCATGAATCGTATGCGTTGCTGCCGGAGTGCGCACCGAATGGCTTTACCGCACGGTTGATGGGCGAGTGAGCCGTTGGCGAGGTTCGACACGCGCTTTCGCGCACATGTTCGACACGCGGGGGCGTGCACCCCGGAGAATGTCGGAATGTCACCTATTCTTATGAGTTATGGGTTATGAATCGTTAAGCACGGTTGTGGTGCTTGCGATTGTGATTATTCTCATGGTTTTCTGGCTGCCCAAACGGACGGTCAAAGGCATGAAGCGGGTAATCGAGCACCGAGAGGACCGCTTTTCGCCGTCGCTGCATCTGGTGGATGCCGACAGTGGAACGCGATTCTCCGATGAGACCGCCGCAAAGGCGAAAGGGGCAATAATGCAGTCCAACGAGACGCATGAGGGCAAGCTGACCGACGAAAGGATCGCGCATGTCCGTGCCCTTCGTCGTGCCGCGATCCGCAGAAGGCGGATTATTGTTGTCTCGATGCTGGTGATCACAATCGTCGTGTTGATGTGTGCGTTTGTGTTGCATTTCAGTCCGTTGTTTGCTTTGATTCCTGCGGCGCTGCTTGCTGGAGTGCTCGCTTTGGGGGTGAGGGCCGCCAAGCAGGCCGCAGCGTGGGAGCGGAAAGTCGCCAAGTATCGTTCCAAGATGAGGAAGCGTGCTGCGGCAGAGCGCAAGCGCGCCCAGGAAGAGCAGGCGGAGCGCGCTCGTTTGCGGGAGCAGGAGCTTGCGGAAATTCGCAGGATCGCCGAATCTCAGGTGCCGACCGATGTTATGCCGGAAGGTGAGATCCGTCAGGCGATCGATCGCGGCAAGGCCGACCGTGATGTTGTTGTAAGCAAACGCAAGGAGGAAACCGAAGCGAAATCCGCTGCGGAACCGAACGTTGTGGATGCGCAAGTCGTGCCGGATAAGAAGAACGGTCTGTCCATCCACGATGAGCGTGATGAAATCGCCAAAACCGAGGGTGTGGATGCATGCGATGCGGATTCGTCCGCCGTGGCCGGCGCGTCGCAGGATCTGATTTCGTTCTCGTTGGGATCGCCACGCAACGGTAACGATATCGCGCCAGCCGCTCCGGAAAGCATGGAAATCAAGTCCACTCGTCAGGTCGCCAAGGCCGTGCCTTCGACTGCGAGTACGGTTTCCGACAATGTCGAGCCGTTGATTGTGCCGACCGACGCGATCAGCAGCATGGATTCCGACGAGGCCGCAGCCCGTGTGGAGGCTGGTGTGCATCTGCAGGACGTGGATACCGTGGGATTCCACGACTCCGAGGTCAGCGCCGACGTTGAGGCTCCCAGCGTCACCTCCGATTCCCTGGGTGTGGGTTTGGCGTCCATCATGGCCCGTCGCGGGGCGTGACGGAGGGAAAGCGAACGCACGAAACGCACGAAACATACGAACAAGCGTAAAGAACATCAGCCTGAAACCGCATGGTTTCAGGCTTTTTTCGTATATTTTGCTCTCAGCGTTAGCACTCGAGTTGGCAGAGTGCTAATAATCGCGCTAGGATATGTTTCAGCGCGAAAGGACGACGCCGTAAGTGATCGTCAGCCTCTTGCTAGCGGGTCCCGGCGCGGTAAGTATCGATTTCTCTTAGAAAGAGGAGGTCCACAGTGTCGATCTCACTCACACCGTTGGAAGACAAGATCATCGTCAAGCAGGCCGAGGCCCAGACCCAGACCGCTTCCGGTCTGTACATCCCGGACAATGCCAAGGAGAAGCCGCAGCAGGGTGAAGTCCTGGCTGTCGGTCCGGGCCGTCGCAACGACGCCGGCGAGCGCATTCCGGTCGACGTCAAGGTCGGCGACAAGGTGCTGTACTCCAAGTATGGCGGCACCGAGGTGCACTATCAGGGTGAGGATTACCTGATCGTCTCCGCCCGCGATATTCTGGCCATTCTCGGCTGAGCGTAGCGCGTAGCTGTTTGAAGACCCCGTCAGCGAACGATTGGTGAACAATCGTTGCGTTGGCGGGGTCTTGTTGATTTCAAGCACTTGGGGTTCCTGCAATAGGCCGTGCGCGGCCGATGTATGCCGTGTTCATTGGCGTTGGCGTGCTGGTGTTGGCGTCGCTGTTCAGATGGTCTGCAGGGAAGGTTCGGAAGAAATACTCGTGTTTTTCTTTTTGGAATTTTTTCGGGAGGATTTGCTCTGATTGACACCGACATGTGGCTGATAGTGAGAAATCGTTGGAATTTCAACGATTTTGAGACTTTTTGGCTTCCGCGACACGCCGTATTTGCGTTAATCGCATGATCTGTGGCATACTAAACGGGTTGCCGGTTGGGGTTCAACCAAACAGGCAGCACGGCGGATTTCCCAAGCGGTCAAAGGGAACTGACTGTAAATCAGTCGCCTCGTGCTTCAGTGGTTCGAATCCACTATCCGCCACGCCTCGATAGCTCAGTGGTAGAGCACTTCCTTGGTAAGGAAGAGGTCGTGAGTCCGATTCTCACTCGAGGCTCTCATGGCGGGGTAGCTCAGCTGGCTAGAGCGTACGACTCATAATCGTAAGGTCAAGAGTTCGAGCCTCTTTCTCGCTACAAAGGTCGACGGAACGTCGGCATAGCAACGAACCACAAGAGGTGAACTTAAATGGCAAGCAAGAGCGCCGACATTCGTCCGGGCATCACGCTGGCATGCACCGAGTGCAAGGAGCGTAACTACATCACGACGAAGAACCGCCGTAACACGCCGGATCGTCTTGAGCTGAAGAAGTTCTGCTCCCGCTGCGGCAAGCAGACCGTGCATCGCGAGACCCGCTGAGCGAGTTCAAAGCTTTATGAAACCCGACCAATATGGTCGGGTTTTTTGTTTTCTTTCAACCTTTTCTTGACACCTTTCCAACTGCCTTCCCCGCACGCTAAGCTAAGCATCATGACTAATTTCGCAGATCTCACGACCATCGCCGTAGGTGGGCCAATCGCATCCTTTATCGAACCGACCTCGCGTGTCGGCGTTATCGAAGCCGTCGAGGATGCCGACGCCAAAGCCGATTGCCGCTGTGCGTGATCGGCGGCGGATCCAATATGCTCGTGGCCGACACGCCGTTCGATGGTGTCGTGGTGCGTGACGCGCGACACGCCGTAAGCGTGCTTGATGAGGCGGCTCCCGTCGAAAACGGCGAAAAAAATCGTGCATGTCAACGCCGAAGCGGGGTGCAATTGGGATGATTTCGTCGACTACTGCGTCAACCTCGGCTTGGAGGGCGTGGAAGGACTCTCCGGCATTCCAGGCACTGTCGGCGCGTCGGTCGTGCAGAATATCGGCGCATACGGCCAGGAAGTCGCATCCAGCGTCGAAAGCGTGGAGGTCTGGGATCGCAAAAACAAGCAGACCAAGGAGCTCACCAATCAGGAACTTCATTTCGGCTATCGCATGAGCGCGCTCAAAGCGAGCATGTACAGCGCTCCGCCAACGCCTGCGGCCGACTTCTTCCCGACACCGCGCTACGTGGTGTTGTCCGTTACTTTCGCGCTGCATCACAGCGAAACCGGCGTAGTTGGCTACGGCCAGCTCGCCAAAGCATTTGGCGTCGAAGTGGGCGACCGTATGGCCACCGCGGATATTCGCAACGCCGTGTTGAAAGTACGCGCCTCCAAAGGTATGCTTGAAGATTCCCATCGATATCTGACCGAAGCCATGCGAGGCACCAAAAAGAGCGAACTGGTCGCCATCGCGCATGACGCACAGCGCACGCAGACAGGCAACGATGAACCCGACTACAATCGCCACAGCTGCGGCTCGTTCTTTATGAATCCGATTCTCACCAAAGAACAAGCGGCAAAGCTTCCCGAAGACGCGCCACGATTCGACGCGACCTTGCCGGATGGCACGCCGGGCGTCAAAACATCCGCGGCATGGCTTATCGATCATGCGGGATTCCATAAGGGCTACAAAACCAGCGGAAATGCCGCAGCGGGGCTTTCGACCATGCATACGCTGGCATTGACCAACCGCGGCGGAGCCACAGCTGCAGATATCGCGGAACTTGCCAAAACCGTGCAGGATGGCGTTGAACGGGCATTCGGCATTCGTCTCGTTCCCGAACCGGTCGTCATCGGCATGAGCCTTAAGTAAACGTAAGAACGAAGGGAGAAGGGAAACGCAATGAACGTATTACGTAAGAAATCCGTCGAGCAGACGCTGGCGGAAACAGAGGAGTCGGGGCGCTCCCTGAAACGAGACCTGACCTGGTGGGATTTGGCCATTATGGGCGTGGCCGTGGCCGTCGGCGCGGGTATCTTTTCCATCGGCGCGCAGGCGGCAGCCTTCCATGCGGGTCCGGCCGTGATCATCAGCTTCCTCATCGCCGGCGTGGTATGCGGTGCGGCCGTAATGTGCTACGCCGAATTCGCTTCGATGATTCCGGTGGCCGGCTCCGCCTACACCTTCACCTACACCACGGTCGGCGAGATCATGGCCTGGATCATCGGCTGGGATCTGATCCTGGAAATGCTGATGGCCGGCTCCGTGATTTCCAAATATTGGGGCGTATACCTCAACGATTTCTTCCGACTTGTCGGATGGAATATCAATACCAACGTCACCATCGGATCATTCAATTTCGATTTCGCGCCAATCATCGTCGTAGCTTTCTTCACGGCACTGCTGGTGTGCGGCACGAAAATCGGCGCACGGGTCGACGGCGCGCTTACCATGCTGAAAATCGCCATCGTGCTATTTGTGGTGATCGTCGGATTCTTCTACGTCAAAGCCGAGAACTTCACCCCATTCATTCCACCGAGCGAACCGGCGACCGGGATCCGGGTTGGCCGCAACCATGGAACAGCCATTGTGGCAGTGGGCCACCGGCATGACCCCCAGCATTTACGGCATTGCCGGCATCATCTCCGGAGCCGCGCTCGTGTTCTTCGCGTTCCTCGGCTTCGATGTGGTCGCCACCACTTCCGAAGAAACCGTCAATCCGAAGAAGAACGTTCCGCTGGGTATAGGCGTGGGCATGGGCCTGATCATCGTGCTTTACACCCTCGTCGCCATCGTCACCACCGGCATGGTCTCCTACAAAGACCTCGCCAAGCAGAAAGATCCGTCGCTTGCCACGGCATTCGAAATGGTCGGCGCTGACTGGGCCGCCAAAATCATCAGTTTTGGCATCGTGATCGGCCTGGCCACCGTGGTGATGGTGCTGCTGCTCGGCCTGACCCGCGTGGTGTTCGCCATGAGCCGAGATGGCCTGCTGCCTCGCTCGCTCAGTCACACGGGCAAGCACGGCACTCCAGTGCGTCTGCAGATTGCCGTCGGCGTGGTCATGGCACTCATCGCAGCCAGCTGCAACGTCAGTATCCTTGCCGACATGGTGAACATCGGCACGCTGTCGGCATTCACCCTTGTTTCAATCTCTATTCCCGATTATGCGCAAGAAGCGCCCCGACCTGCCGCGCGCCTTCAAGATGCCCGGCAGCCCGCGGATTCCGATCCTCATCGCCGTGGCCAACTTCTGGTTGATGCTCAACCTGTCCGTGCTCACCTGGATTCGTTTCGTGGTGTGGCTCGTGGTCGGCTTCGCCATCTACTTCGGCTACGGCTACCGCCACGCCCGACTTGGTACGGGAGAGCTGGAAGTTGGCAATCAAGAGTAGTCTTGAACGGTAAGTGTTAAGGAGGTAACCATGCCATACGTTGTCGCTCAGCCGTGCGTCGATGTCAAAGACAAGGCTTGCGTGGACGAGTGCCCCGTCGACTGCATTTACGAGGGCTCCCGCTCGCTGTACATCAACCCCAACGAGTGCGTCGACTGCGGTGCATGCGAACCGGTGTGCCCGACCGAGGCCATCTTCTATGAGGATGATCTGCCGGACGAGTGGGCCTGGTACAAGGATGCCGCTGTCAACTTCTTCGCTGAAGTCGGCGATTTGGGCGGCGCTTCCGCAGCCGGCCCGATCGGCAAGGATCCGGAGCAGGTAGCTGCTCTGCCGCCGCAAAATCAGTGATCGGCATTTGAAAGCGGCCTTTTCCCGTTGGAAGAGGCCGCATATTTTTTGTTTATAGAGGATTATAAGGAGTTTTTCACGATGGGCTTTCATGAGTTTTCTTCGCCATACGATTGGTCGCGTATCGCAGCATACAAGCGCACGGCAAAAGCCGCGTTCGGAGGCATGATCGACCTGTCCGTGGGATCTCCCGTCGATCCCGTGCCCGACTCGGTGCGCAAGGCGCTCGCAGTGGCGGCGAATGATCCGAATGCGTATGGATATCCGGCTACTGCAGGTACTGCCGATTTACGTGCCGCGATTGCTGAATGGTTTTCGGCGGCTCGCAATGTTGATTTGCAGGCGATCCATGCTGATGTGGTGCCTACAGTCGGCTCCAAAGAGGGTGTTGCGTTGATGGCGTCGCTACTGCATTTCGGTGAGGATGATGTTGTGGTGCAGCCGAAGGTTTCGTACCCGACGTATGAGATCGGCACGCAGTTGGCTGGAGCGCAGGTGCTTAAGGTCGACGATGTGGCTGATGTTGCGTCGTGGCGCAATGTGCCTGGCGTCAAAGCGGTGTGGGTGAATTCCCCTTGCAATCCGACGGGCGAGGTGTATTCGGCCGAGCGGATGGCTGGCATTGTCGCAGCTGCGCGTGAGATCGGCGCGGTGGTGCTTTCCGACGAATGCTATGCGCTGATGCAGTGGAGGGGTGCTGTGAATGGCGCTGAAGGTGAAGCTGATTCACTTGCGTCGACGCCGTGCGCGCTTTGCGACGATGTGTGTTTGGGCTCCGCCGAGGCGTGCTGGTGCTGTATTCGTTGAGCAAGCAGAGCAATATGGCTGGGTATCGTACCGCGTTCATTGCCGGAGATGAGTCTTTGATTGCATCGATGAGTGCATATCGCAAGCAGATTGGTCAGATTATTCCCGGTCCGGCGCAGGCTGCGATGGCTGCCGGATTGCGTGATCTGGAATCCGTCAAGGTTCAGCATGCGCGCTATCGGGAACGTCTCGGCGTGTTGGTGAGCGCGTTGCGTGCTTACGGATACTGCACCGACATGCCGGATGGTGCGTTGTATGTGGGTGAGAGCCAAGTCGGGCGATTGCTGGACCGATATGGAGCAGCTTGCCAAGATCGGCATCATCGCCAGCCCCGGCGAGTTCTATGGTGCGCCGGAATGTCTGCGTTTCTCCGCCACCGCCAGCGACGAGGCGATCGTTTCCGCAGCTGAGCGCTTGGCGCGCTAAGCCGATATGCAAAAGGGCTTCCGGCAATCGCTGGAAGCCCTTTATCGGCGGAGTCAGAGGGAGTCCAACGCCCATGCGTCTTATGATTATGCGCAGCTGTTGATGTCGCTGATGGCAAAGTGAACGGCGTAGGCTAGGCCGCAGGGCGTCGTCCCTAGTTTACTTAAATCTATTCGAAAGTTTCGTAAATATTTGCATATAGAACTTTCGTAACAAAAATTTTAAGTATTTAGTTAAGTGACTTGACTTTCTTGAAAAAATCAAGTCATATAATCAACAATGCTTTGACTGAAATGCTAAAGCATTTACGAAACATGAAGATGTGTGTTCGTGCATGTCGCCAAAGGAGAAAGACTTTGTATTCCCATCCGATATTGGATAAGGAGATTCAGCAATGAAGTTTGAATACCATGTCAAACCAACCGGCAGCGATGCTGCGTGCGGCGACGCGGAGCATCCGTTCGCCACGATTTCCAAGGCCGCGCAGATGGCCTCTCCGGGTGATACGGTAATCGTGCATGAAGGCGTATACCGCGAACAAGTCGATCCGAAACGCGGCGGTCTGAGTGAACATGAGCGCATCACCTACTGCGGAGCCGAAGGCGAAGCACGGCCGGTTATCAAAGGCTCGGAATGCGTGCAGGGCTGGACGGAATTGGCCGATCATCCGCATGTGTGGACGGTGGTGCTTGATAATACGATGTTCGGGGATTTCAATCCATTCGCGACCCCGATTTTCGGTGACTGGCTGGAAATGCCCAAGTTCGGCGAGGATCCGGACAAACATCTTGGCGATGTGTATCTCAACGGTGTTTCCTTCTTCGAATCGACGACGTTGGAAGGCGTATACGATCCGCAGCCGCGTGATACGGATGAGGATTTCGCGTTGAAGATTCCCTGCCCTGTGCCGGATGTGGACCGTACACGTTATGTATGGCATGCCGAAGTGGACGAGAATGCCGGCACCACAACGATCTGGGCGAATTTCCAAGGTGCCGATCCGAATGAGGAACTGGTGGAGGTCAGTGTTCGTCGCACATGCTTCTTCCCTTCCCGCAACCATGTCAACTACATCACCGTGCGTGGCTTTGAAATGGCGCAGGCCACTGGAGATTGGGCGCCGCCTACCTCGCAGCAGTGGGGCATGATCGGCCCGAACTGGTCGTATGGCTGGATCATCGAAGACAACGTGCTGCATGACGCCAAATTCTCCGCGGTGTCATTGGGCAAGGAAATCTCATCCGGCGACAACGAGTGGGCGAAAACCGAGCGTAAGACCGGTTACCAGTACCAGTTGGAGGCCGTGTTCAAGGCCCGTCGCATCGGCTGGGAAAAAGGGGCTGATCGGCGGTCATATCGTACGCAACAACGACATCTACGAGTGTGGACAGAATGCCATCGTCGGACATATGGGCAGCGCATTCTGCCGTATCGAGCATAACCATGTCCATCACATTGCGTTGAAGCGTGAATTCTTCGGATGGGAGGTCGCTGGCATCAAATTCCATGCCGCATTGGATACGGTCATTGCCAACAACAACATCCACGACTGCTCGCTGGGCATGTGGATGGATTGGCAGACGCAGGGCACGCGCATCACGCGCAATGTGTTCCACGATAACGTCCGTGACCTCATGATTGAAGTGAGTCATGGGCCGTATCTGGTGGACAATAACGTTTTCGCCTCGCCGGTGATGTTCCAGAACTGGTCGCAAGGTGGTGCCTTCGTCAACAATCTGATTTGCGGCGGCATTGAACCGCATACCGTCCCCGACCGTTCCACGCCGTATCACTATCCGCACACCACCGAGGTGGCCGGGTGCGCTGTGGTGTCCGGCGGCGATGAGCGTTGGCTGAACAACATGTTCGCGCCGCAACCGGTGAAACCGACTGTCGGTGAATATGGTTTGTCCGCCTACAGCGATTGCCCGATGTCGATGCATGAATACTTGGAACGCCAGCGGGCCATGGGCAGATCCTTCGCAGGGGTGGTGGCGAGCGCAATCCTCTGCAGTCTCTATACGCGGGCGGCAACATCTATCTGTCCGGCGCACAGGGGGCTGAACAAGCAGGAAGGTACAGCCGACGATTCGGAGCGCATGCAGGAGGACGCCCCGTTCTTCGGCGGCGCCGCCTCCCACGAGCGTTGCGTGTGATGAGCCCATGCCGGTGACATTGGTCGAAGAACCCGATGGACTGTACCTGCGGTGCACTGTGCCACAGGCCGTCGCCGATACCAGGATGCAGGTCGTCACCAGCGATATGCTCGGCGTGCCTCGCATCGTGGAGGAACGCTATGAACAGCCCGATGGCAGTGACTATGTGCTGGACACCGACTTGCTGGAACAAGCCTTGACGGCAACGGAACGCAAGGCCGGGGCGTTGAATGGTCTTGTCTCCGGAGAGAATCGCATCCGAATCTGGGAATGGAACAACTGATATGACAAATGCAACCGATACCAGCAAGACATTGGGCGAGTCCATGTTCGCACAGTGCGGATATGCCCAGGACGCCATCGATAAGCGCGTGTCACAGGTCTGGCATGAAATTTTCGAAGGTCCGAACAAATTCTATTGGGAGAACGACGAAGGTCTTGCCTATGTGATGGACACCGGCAACAACGATGTACGTACCGAGGGTATGAGCTATGCGATGATGATCGCCCTGCAATACGACCGTAAGGACGTATTCGACAAGCTGTGGGGCTGGGTAATGCGTCACATGTACATGAAGGACGGTCATCATGCGCATTATTTCGCATGGTCGGTCGCGCCGGACGGTACGCCGAACTCGAATGGTCCTGCACCTGACGGCGAGGAATATTTCGCGATGGACCTGTTCCTCGCCTCCGTCGCTGGGGTGATGGCGAGGATATCTACGAATATTCCGCATGGGGACGCGAGATCTTGAGATATTGCGTTCATAAGGGCGAACGCTACGACGGCGAGCCCATGTGGAATCCCGACAACAAGCTCATCAAGTTCATTCCGGAAACCGAGTGGAGCGATCCGTCCTACCATCTGCCGCACTTCTATGAAGTATTCGCCGAAGAAGCCGACGAAGAAGACCGTCCATTTTGGCATGAGGCAGCCGCCGCAAGCCGTCGCTATCTGCAGGCGGCCTGCGACGAGCGGACCGGCATGAACGCTGAATACGCGGATTATGACGGAAAGCCGCATGTCGACGAGTCCAATCATTGGCATTTCTATTCCGACGCCTACCGTACCGCGGCGAATATCGGGCTGGATGCAGCCTGGAACGGTCCGCAGGAAGTGCTGTGCGACCGCGTCGCCGCGCTGCAGCGATTCTTCCTGACCCACGACCGTACTAGCGTCTACGCCATCGACGGCACCGCCGTGGACGAGGTCGTGCTTCATCCGGTCGGATTCCTGGCCGCGACCGCGCAAGGCGCACTTGCGGCGGTGCATTCGGCCCAGCCCGACGCGGAGCATAATGCCCGTGAATGGGTGCGCATGCTGTGGAATACGCCGATGCGAACCGGCACGCGTCGTTACTATGACAATTTCCTCTATGCTTTCGCCATGCTGGCGTTGAGCGGAAAAGTATCGGTATGAATGATGATTACCTCAACTAATCCTATGGTCTACACGGATTTTCCTGATCCAGACATCATCCGGGTCGGGGGCGTGTATTACATGGCCACTACGACTATGCATTTCACACCCGGGTGCGATATTCTGCGCAGCTATGACCTAGTGCATTGGGGAATTCATTGCGCACGCATTGAATATCGTGGCGGATACCCCTGAAGAACGTTTGGAATGTGAAGGTGCCAACGCCTACGGTCGAGGCATGTGGGCGCCGTCACTGCGTTACCATCAGGGGCACCTGGTATGTGTTGTTCGCCGCCAACGATACGCATGCCAGCTATCTGCTGACGGCGGACGATCCATGCGGCCCATGGCGAAAGCGTGAGCTTGACGGCTTCTATTACGACAGCGGACTGTTCTTTGACGACGATGATCGAGCCTATGTCGTACATGGGCAGTCGACATTGCGCATCACGGAGTTGAATCCTGAATTAAGCGGGCCGATGCCGGGTGGGCTCGACCGGGTCATCGTACAGGACGATCCGCAGGCTGACCTTGGTTATGAGGGCAGTCACCTGTACAAGCATGATGGACGCTATTACGTCTTCACCTGTCACTTCCCGCAAGGCAAGGGCAAAACAGAAGCCTGCTTGATGGCCGAATCCTTGGATGGCGCTTTCGAAGTGCGTGAAATTATCGACGACGACCTGTCCTTCCACGGTTACGGAGTCGCGCAAGGCGGTATGGTGGACACTCCGGACGGCGACTGGTATGCATTCATGATGCAGGACCGCGGCGGTGTGGGACGCGTGCCGATACTGATGCCGATGCGGTTCGGCGAGGACGGATTCCCCGTCGTCGGCGAGAACGGCAAAGTGCCGCAGTCGGTCAGCGTACCGGCTGCAAGCTGTGCCGAACCTGTCACGCCCATCAACGGCAGCGAATTCATAGCCCGGCATAACGCCGAAGGCGGAGTCGATGCCAACTGTCTGCAGCCATACTGGCAGTTCAATCACATCCCACATAACGAATACTGGTCACTGACGGAACGTCCGGGAGCATTCCGCCTGCATTCCGGACGCATCAGCTCGAATCTCAATCATGCATGGAATACGCTGACGCAGCGCACGATGGGGCCGGTGACGGTGGCCGAAGTCACCGTCGACGCGTCGACATTGCATGATGGCGACTTCGCCGGATTGGCGGCGTTCCAAGGATGCTATTCCTACATCGCGCTTACGCGAAGGAACGGCCGCACGATGCTGACCGTCCAATACAAGCCGGCGAATGACGATTCCATCTTCTCCGATAATGATTGGGACAGTCCAGCCGTAACGGATGCGGAAATCATGGCGGATGCGGATTGCATGCGCCTGCGCGCGGTATATGATTTCACCGATTGCAAGGATGAAGTGACGTTCTTCTACCGCGATGCGGATACGCCGGAATCCGAATGGCGTCCATTGGGGACAGTGCACCGGATGGTCTTCAAAATGGATCATTTCACAGGTTGCCGTATCGGATTGTTCCTGTATTCGACAAAAGAGACCGGTGGAATCGTCGATTTTTGCGACTTTGCGTATTCGACGCCGGATACGAAGGAAAGAGAGCAATGAAGCGACAGGTCATAGTGGCGCAAGGAACTGTCGAAGGCTTGGCGGCTGAAGATCAGGGCATCACCGTGTTCCGAGGGGTTCCGTTCGCCCAGCCTCCCGTCGGCGGTCTGCGCTGGCGTGCGCCGCAGCCGGCCCTGCCATGGGATGGTGTGCTGCAAGCCTTCGATTTCGGGCCTACCGCGATGCAGCCGACGCCGGGCGCCTCCGATGATTTCTATGATCGTGAATGGGGCACCGATCCGGCCGTGCCGATGAGCGAGGATTGCCTCTACCTGAATATTTGGACTCCGGCATTACGCGGATATGGTGCGGAGAGCATGGTAGCCTCCGAAAAGCTGCCGGTCATGGTCTGGATCTACGGCGGAGCCTATCAATGCGGCGGCACATGTGAAAAGGAATTCGACGGCACACGTCTCGCCGCGAACGGCGTCGTCGTGGTTAGTGTGGCCTATCGTCTGAATGCATTTGGGTTTATGACGCACCCTTTGCTGCATGAGGAGGCCGTAGAACGCGGCGACGGCGAACCATATGCGAATTTCGGATTCCTGGATCAGCGTGCCGGAATCCAATGGGTGAAGGAAAACATCGCGAAGTTCGGCGGAGATCCGGAAAACATCACGGTTTTCGGCCAATCGGCCGGTGCCGCCAGCGTCTTGGCCCAGATCTGCTCGCCGATGAATCATGGCCTGTTTCAGAAAGCCATCATGCAATCCGGCGCAGGCCTAGGGCATTTCAATGCGCGGCAGGACACGCTGGAGCATGCGCAGACCAACGGAATCCGTCTGTTCGAAGCATTGGGTGTCTCCACGCTGGAGCAGGCCCGTGCAATCCCGGCCCGAACGGTATTGGAAGCCGCCGAGTCCCTGCCTGTTCCACCGGACAGCGGACGTGAAGATGACTGGTCGATGATCGTCAATTGGGTGCCATGCGTGGACGGCCTGTTCCTTCCCGATCAGGAGGAGCGCATCGTCGAGGGCTGCAAGGCCAACAACGTCGACATGCTGGTCGGCAACACGACCAATGAGTTCATCGCTTCGACTGAAGATGGGAAGCCTGTGCATGTCGGCCAGCTCGGCAATCTCACGCTGATCCGCAAATGGACCGCAAGCGGTGGAACCGCGCCATACTACTATCATTTCGATGTCGCTATGCCGGGGGATGATGCCGGAGCCTTCCACTCATCCGATCCGTGGTTCTCCTTTGGAAGCCTTGCGAAATGCTGGCGTCCGTTCGTTGGATGGCATTACGATCTGGCAAGGCGAATGGGGCTGTACTGGACCAATTTTGCCGCCAATGGCGATCCCAACGGAACGGACCGTGACGGAACGCCGCTTCCTGTATGGGATCCTTGCATCGGTGAGGAATGCCCCGCCATGCATTTATGCCAAGAACCGGGCATGCGGACGGATTGGCTTTACCGAAACGGATCGAAAAGCATTCGGCCTGTGACGGCATGCCGTTGATGTATAAATACTGATATGTAAACAGGGACGGTCTTTGTGGACCGTCCCTGCCGCATAATGGTTTGCCGTTGCGCGTGCAGGAGGATTTCGAGACTCATTATCCGACTTTTCACCGTTTCCGTAGGCTGGTTCGTCGGTGGCGTCTCGCGGAGGCTCAGAGCATCAAAGACCCTGTTCGGCGTCGTGCGGCTTATTGTGAGGCTAGGGAGTTATTTGAAGTGTCCTAGGCCGGATATTTCGCCGTATAGGGGCGTTTCTGCGTGGATTCCGTCGGATGTGGCGTCTCAATCGTTGGACGTGGCGGTGAGCGTGAACGGGGTGATTATGAGGAAGACTGAACTCCCCCCGCTCATGATTAGCGCGGACACTATGGCGTATTTGCAGTGCAGTCGTCAGCATGTCTTGTTGGGTACTCAACTCGGGTACCTTGCTGGGTGCCGGAAATGTTGACATTGGCGTACATTTCCGTACATTCTCTGTTTGTGCCGTATGTCTTGAAATCGTTGGTATTCCGCCGTTTTGGCATGAAAAAGGGCTTCCGGATTTCTCCGAAAACCCTCAAGGCGGAGTCAGAGGGATTCGAACCCTCGAGCCGTTTACACGACTAACACCTTAGCAGGGTGCCCCTATCGGCCACTCAGGCATGACTCCACTGTTTTACCGTTTTCACGGCGCAACAGCATGCAACTATACCATCCATTTGCGGGCAAAACACCATATCTCGCAAAAAGATGAGAAAACGTTGAAATTTCAACGAAAATACGTGTTGTGGGATTGTGCTGCCATGCTGGTTTCGGGTTTGCCGACACGCCGTTGCGTTAAGGTGCGGCACTATATTCGAACATTTGTTTCAATATCTTGCGAAAAACGGTTATCATGGAACCATGAGCACCGCACCGAGAATCGCAGCAGCCAAACGTGACTGGGGTCACGACGAGGCTGGCTGCACGGTGCTGCACATCGACATGGACGCCTTCTACGCATCTTTGGAGGTGGCGAGGCATCCGGAATATCGCGGCAAGCCGGTGATCATCGGCGTGGGCAACCGTTCGGTGGTGTCCGCAGCCAGCTACGAGGCTCGCCAATACGGCGTTAATTCGGCCATGGCGAGTTCCAGGGCGCAAAAGCTCTGCCCGAACGGCATTTTCCTTCCGGTCGACATGCGCTACTATCGCGCGATGTCGCATCGCATTTTCGAGGAAGTGTTCAGTCGGATCACCGATCGTATCGAACAGGTATCGGTGGATGAATGCTATATGGACGTTTCCGGGGCGCTGTTGCGGTGGGGGAGTCCTCGCGCCATTGGGGCGTGGATTCGCGAACAGGTGGTTTCGCGTTACAACGTCACCTGTTCCGTAGGCATCGCGGCAAACAAGCTGGTCGCCAAAATGGCATCCACCAATGCCAAGCCCAACGGCATGCTTATGATTCCTGTGGCGCGGCATGCGCAATTCGTGCAGATGATGCCATTGCGTGGTATTCCGGGAATCGGGCCGTCTTTGGAGAAGCGGCTTAATGCTTGGGGCGTCAACCCGTTGCCGATCTTGCGCGTATGAGTCTTGAATCGTTGGAACAGGCTACTGGATCGGCTATTTCCGCGCGTGGGCTGTATCAGGCGGCCCGAGGACTGGATGGTAGACCCGTCGTGCCGTATACGCAGGAAAATCGATTGGCGCGGAACGCACCTTCGATGCGGATACGCAAGACATGCGGCAGGTGTGCTCCATGCTCCGCTGGTGTTGCGATGACGTGGCCACGTCTTTGCGCAGGAGGGGTTTCCTCGCTCGTAAAGTCATGGTCAAACTTCGGTTTCCGGATTTGAGCTACGCAACAAAAGGGCACACACTGGGCTGTCCTACGGATGCGGCGAGCGTGCTCTACCCGCAATGTGCCAATCTGCTGCTCTCCATGATGGGCATGGCTCCGGAGTCTGCGCATGCCATTTCCCTTACACGCCCCGTGCGTTTGGCGGGAATGAGCGCCAGTGGGCTTGTACTTGCCGAAGAAGCTGTGATTCAGCCTTCGCTGGATGATCTGCTCGAAGAAAACGAAGTCGAACAGCGTGCTGAAATCTCCGGCGGCAGCGCCCAGTCGCAGACGCATTCGGCGCGTTTGCGTGGCGCGGAGGCGGCGCTTGATGCGGTGCGTCGAAAATACGGTAACAATATCGCCAGCTTCGGGGTGTAGAAGCAAGGGCATATCCGTTATTCTTGAAGTGATGAGTTGAGAAGGCCCAGAGGAAGGCAGGGGCGCCATGAAATACAGGAAAGAGGCGGTGCACGCGACCAATCCGGAAGTGCTTGCGGCCGGCCGTCGCAAACTTGTGTTTGCGGCATTGGCGGTGCTTGCCGTCGTGCTTGTGGCGGGAACTTGGCTGTTGGTGCATAGTCTTCAACCGAAGCAGAACGATGCTGCCGTGAAGCCGGAGACGGCGGTAAGCCAGCCGAAAACGGTTGAAAAGAAGCAAGCGACTGAGTCTGCGGAGCATCATGGCAATTCTCCGGATTGCCCCGACACCGACTGCATCGCCATGCTTGTCAACGGTGATCTGCTGTTCCACGAGGGGCTTTGGAACCAGTACGCCAGCACCAACACCGCGGCCACGGATGGCACGGCATTCGACTTTACCGGCTTGTTCGAGCCGATGCGCAAATACATTGATGCATCCGACATTGCCGTATGCGAATTCGAAACACCTATCGCGCAGCGAGGCGGTCCATATACGGGCTATCCGGTATTCAATATTCCGGCAGAAGTGGCCGACGCCGCGAAAAACGTGGGGTATCGCGCCTGCACGCATGCGTCGAATCATTCCTGGGACCAAGGTGCTGACGGCATCGCGCGCTTGTGGGACGCACTTGATCAGGATGGCATCGCCCAGACCGGCTCGTACAAAACCGAAGAGGATTCGTATAAGCCGTTGGTCATCGATTCGCCTACCGGTGGCGGTAGGCTTGGTCTGATTGCGGGAACCGTGTCGTTGAACGCGCAGACGCCTGACTACGACTGGCGTGTGGATCGTCTGCGTGAATCCGGAGCCCGAACCACCAAGCCGATATCGACAAGGCGGTAGCCAAAGCGAAGGCCGCTCGCGAGCAAGGTGCCGATGTGGTGGCCATAGCCATGCATTCCGTGCAGGAGTATTTGGATTACGCTGATTCTGGCAGCAAAGTGAGGCTCATGAACTGGCCGATACCGGTGCGTTCGACGTGATTTATGGCGCTGGATGCCATTGCGCGCAGCCGGTCGAGAATTACAACGGCACTTGGATCATCTACGGTTTGGGCAATGCCGTGACCGAATCGGCCAATACTGCGGACACGTTGGTGAACAATCAAGGCATTACCGCGCGTATTCAATTCGCGGGCAAGAAAGGCGTGGCCGGTTCGTGGCGTGTCAACCGCATTGACTGGGTGCCCAGTGCCAACGAAACCCAAGGCAAATACCAATGGTGTTCCCTTGCAAGCGATCATCCTGACGGCACCTGCTGGGATGAAACGCAAGACGCCAATGTGCGCCAACGCATCTGGGACGTGCTCTATTCCATGGGCGCCGATCAGAACGTGGTCAAGGAATGGAATATTACCGCGGAGCAAACGAGTTCATCTGGCCGGTAGCTTTCCGTGGCACAATATGCCTCATACCGTGAGTCGCATATGCGTAAGAACTCTCGAACATACAATGTGAGGTGAAAACATGGAAATCTACGAAACCCAACCGGAACGCACCGATCTGCCACTGGTGGTCATGCCCGTCATCATCGAATCGATGATCGAACCGTTCGAAAAGAACTTCGAACTGCTCAAAGACATTGCCCGCGTGCGCATGTACAAGGATTTCACGCTTGACGAAGACACCATCGTCGAACGTTGCGCCGAAGCTGACGCCATCATGGTGATCGGATTCCACTGCGCCGATTCCATCCTCGATCGGTTGAACGCCAAATGCTATGCATTCGGCGGCACCGGCGTGGCCAGTTACATCGATCTCGACAAAGCCAAGGAACGTGGAATCCGCGTATGCAATGTGGTGCACTATGGCGACCATGCCGTGGCCGAACACACCATCGCACTGCTTATGGAACTCGCCAGACAGGTCGGCAAACTCGACAGGCAAGTCAAAACAGGCGATTGGGACGGTGCCGACGGCTACGAGCTGTACGGCAAGAAGCTTGGCATCATCGGCCTTGGCGGCATCGGTCAGACCGTGGCGCGCATCGCCGGAGCTTTGGGCATGAACGTGTCCGCATGGAACTCCCATGTGCCGGAGCAGGTGTTCGCCGATCTGAATATCACTCCAGTCAACGATATGAACGAGCTGATTGCCGGTTCCGACGTGGTATCCATCCATATGCCGCTGCTGGACTCCACAAAGGCATCGTCACTGCGGAAAACCTCGAAGCTCTGAAACCGGGAACCATGTTTATCAACACGGCCCGTGCGGAAATCATCGAACCGGGCGCATTGCTCGCCAGACTCCAGCGAGGCGACATTCCTGCGGCGCTCGATGTTCGAACACGAGCCGCTCACTGCCGACGATCCGCTCTGTTCGATTCCAGGCATCATCCTCACCCCGCACACCGCGTGGCGCACCGATGGCGCCTATGTGGGCATCACCAGACAGGTGGTCCAATCCGTTGCGGCATTCTGCAAGGGCGAGGATTTCAACGTCGTCGTGTGAATAACCGCAAAACCGGTATGGGCAAAACATGTGGACGGTCGGCGTGATTGGGTAGGTTGAAAGACATGCAGACCATACTCGATTCCGCCGATCAGCCCGCGCATGATGCGTTCGTCGAGAAAAAATCGGAATTCATCGGCGACGCCTGTCATATCGACTCCTTGGATGAGGCGCTCGCGTTTGTGCAGACGATTCGCGACCAGCATCCGAAAAGCGCGTCATGTCGCCTATGCTGCGGTGTGCGGCGGTTCCGACGGTCGTTTGGCCGAACGCATGAGCGATGACGGCGAGCCATCGGGCACGGCGGGCAAACCGATTCTTGACGTGTTGCGCGCCAACGAGGTGACGGATTGTGTGGTTGCCGTCACCAGATATTTCGGAGGTATTCTGCTGGGTTCCGGAGGCCTGATCCGCGCATATTCCACGGGTGCGTCCATTGCGGTCAAAGCGGCGAACAAAGCGAAGATCGTGCCATGTTGCGAATATCAGGTGACGCTTGACTATCCGCAATTGGGAAGCTTTCAGAATCTGCTTGCGTCAGTGGACGGCGAGCAGGCGGATGCGCAATATACCGATCGCATCGTGCTGTCAATTATCGTTCCGCAGGAACAATCGCAGAAATTCAAATCACGAATTATCGAAACGTTCAATGCGACCGTCACGCCGCGGCAAACGGGCACGTCCAATCGCCCGGTGCGATACTGAAATTCAACGATGACGAATGGAATATTGAGCAGAACATAACGTAAGGTGGAACGCATGACCGAAGATATGAGCTCGCAAGACACTACTGCCGTGGAAACCGCCGAAAATACCGTCGAAACCGTTGTGGGAAACGCCGACGAACAAGCATCAAACCAAGACGTTCCTTCGGATTTCGAGCCTTTGACCGCAACCTACGAGCGGTTGCGTCACTCCACGGATGCCGCCGAATTGAGCGAATTCGCGCGCCGTCCGCTGCCTGACCGTTCCGAACAGGCCGCTTTCTCGCGTGCCACGGCATTGCTGGAAGCCGTCGCCGGCAATGCGCATACACCGTTGGAAGATCGCGTTTTTCTTGCGGAAACCATGCCGTTTCCGAATATTCTCGTCAAACTGTCCACCGACGAATCCGTTGAGGTGCGTAAAGCTGTTGCGGGCAATGCCAATGATAAGAATTGGCTGGTGGGGCGTCTCACCAAGGATGAGTCCCTCGAAGTGCGCGATGTCGCGTTGCGCAACAAGCAGACGTCTTGGAAGATGCGGCTCGAAGGCGCGCAGGATCCGGTATGGATTCCACGGCCCTTGATTTTCTGGGATCTTTGGGGGTCGACGTCGAGCCGAATGCTCCTGCCGTGCTTGCTTCCATGGTACGTAGGGCCGTTGCTTTGAACCCGAACACGTCTGATCAGATGTTGGAAAAACTTGCGCAGGATGCGTCAGGAGAGGTGAAAAGGGCCGCTGAACGGCATCTTTCGGAAAAATAATTGCATACGTTGTCATTTTATGAGATTTTTGCGCGTGGTGCATGTGATTGGGGCATAGACTGTTGTTTATGACAGAACAGACCGAAAATGCAACGCGTCTAGCCCGTCCGATCAGTCGCCTGCAAAGTTGGTGGGTATCGCCACCAGTTACGTCGGCATGAGCCGCGACTACCACGAAATCGAAGACGATGTTCTCGTGGCGGTGCTCAAGGCGCTCGGAATCGACGCTTCCAACGATGGGGCGATCGAGCAGTCCATCACCACCATTCAGCGCGAACGCGACACACGTATCGTTCCTCCGACCGTGCTGCACGTTGTCGGCAAGGAAAGCAAGGTTGAGGTTCACGGCGGAGCGCTTGACGTTCCTGAAGCTTCCATCATGCTGGAAGACGGTGGGGCGTATGCCGGCAAAATCGAGCTCGAGGGTGGCAGCGATACCGTGGTCGAGGTCGACGGCGGCTTCGTGTGCACCTCATATCTGGTGCTTCCGGCAGATCTTCCCTGAGGGGTATCACACCCTTTGAAGTCACCGTTGGTGGCAAGACGGAGATTGCAACCGTTATCAGCGCTCCGGAAAAGATCGAGCTGCTTGACGACATGAAGGAAGGCTCCCTGTGGGGCTGGATGAGCCAGCTCTACTCCATTCGTTCCAGCGGTTCCTGGGGTATCGGCGACTATGAGGATCTGAAGACCCTGCTCGTCGAGTCCAAGAAGAAGACCGGCGCCGACTTCATGCTGATCAATCCGCTGCATGCCGCCGAACCGGTGCCGCCGATCGAGCCATCGCCGTATCTGCCGATTTCGCGCCGTTTCATTAATTTCAGCTATATTCGACCGGAATCCATGCCGGAATATGCCGTGCTTTCGCCGGAAGACAAGGCGAAAGTGGATGAACTGCATGAGCAGGTCAAGCCGCTCAACTGCAATGCGCGGATCTTGGATCGCGAAACCATGTGGCGTACCAAGATGCAGGCGTTGTGGATCATCTACAAGTCCGGCCTTTCCGCACAGCGTCAAGCCGAGTTCGACCAGTATCTCGCCGAAGTGGGCGATGAGATCGAATCTATGCCACATGGTGCCTGTGCTACGACAAGTGGGGCGCCTCGAATGGCAGCGACGACGATTGGGTGCGCAAGTACAATCGTGATTCCGAGGAAGTCGCGCAGCTTCGCGCACAGTACCCGGACACGCTTGAATTCTATCGTTGGCTCGAATGGGTCGCCACCGAGCAGCTGCATGCGGCCCAGCAGGCGGCGCGCGAGGCCGGCATGAAGATCGGCATCGTCGCCGACATGGCTGTGGGCGTGCATCCGGCCGGTTCCGACGTGTGGTGGAACCCGGAGCGTTTTGCCAAGGGCGCCACGGTCGGCGCTCCGCCGGACATGTTCAACCAGCAGGGTCAGGATTGGAGTCAGCCGCCGCTGAATCCAATCGCTCTCGAACAGACCGGCTACAAGGTGTACCGAGATATGGTGCACGGCATGTTCTCCAATGCGGGCGCGGTACGTATTGACCATATTCTCGGCTTGTTCCGCTTGTGGTGGATTCCGGAAGGCAAGAAAGCCATGGACGGCACCTACGTGCATTACGATTCTGACATCATGCTCGGCATTCTCGCATTGGAAGCATCCCGCGCCGGTGGTGTGGTCGTGGGCGAGGATCTCGGCGTGGTTCCGGCATACGTGTCCAAGTCGCTGTCCGAGCACGGCATTCTCGGTTGCGCTGTGGAATGGTTCGAGCAGTTCGACGGCGAATTCCGTGCGCCGAAGGATTGGCGTCCGTATGCGTTGGCATCCGTCAACACGCACGATTTGCCTCCGGCAGCCGGCTACTTGGAGTACGGGCATGTCAAATTGCGTGAACAGCTTGGACTGCTGTCCGGTCCGGTCGAAGAATTCCAGAAGTCCGCGGAAGCCGAACATAACGCCATGCTGAGCATGCTTGTCGACGAAGGCTATCTCGACGCTTCCGCGCTGGAAGACGAGCTTGCCAACGAAAACGAGATCATCGACGCGCTGTACCGCGGTTTGAAGGGATCGCCATGCAAGCTCATGGCGGCCTCCATCGTCGACGCGGTCGGCGAAAAGCGCACGCAGAACCAGCCGGGCACCAGCAACGAATATCCGAACTGGCGTATTCCGCTGGCTGACGGCGATGGCAATGTCGTGCCGCTGGAGCAGTTGTTCGACAATACTCGACTGCAGGAGATCGCAGCGATTATGCGCGGCTGAGCTTGCAGCGGATTGAGGCTGATTGCAGCTGATTTCGATTGGCGGAAGGCCGGCGATGCAAGGTAGGGAGACCTGCCAAGCGTCGCCGGCTTTTGCGTGTCGATTGCTGTGTTTCCGTATTCGCAAGTACTAGGGGTTGATGTGTCGCGAATGTCAAGGCTGGCGATATACTAGTAGATTGTTGTGTTTCCCTACGGGGTCCTTCAAAGCGCTTTCCCACTCGCCATCGAGGACTTTCAGGGAGCCCACGGATAATGAGACCTGAAAAAGGCATCATTCCGCGGCCTAACCAACGCAGAAGATGTTGATGGAAGGTCCGGAACACAATATATAAAAAGGTACATCGTGAAAACTTTCACTCCGAAGCCAGCTGATCTGACTCATGACTGGTACGTCATCGACGCCACCGACGTGGTGCTCGGCCGTCTCGCCACCCAGGCAGCAATCCTGCTGCGCGGCAAGAACAAGCCGACCTACGCTCCGCACGCCGATTCCGGCAACTACGTGATCATCATCAATGCCGATAAGATCGCTCTGACCGGCAATAAGATGGGCAAGGAACTGTACTCGCACTCCGGCCGTCCTGGTGGCCTGCGTCGCGATAGCTACGGCAAGCTGCTCAAGACCAACCCCGAGCGCATCATCAAGAACGCTGTCAAGGGCATGCTGCCGAAGAACCGTCTGGCCAAGGTGCAGCTGGACCGCCTCCACATCATCCGTGGCGCCGAGCACCCGCACACCCCGCAGAAGCCCCAGGTCTTCGAGATCGCCCAGGTCTCGCAGCAGGCTAAGTGAACCGAAGGGAGATAAGAATCATGGCTGAAAACACCAACGACTCCCAGGTTGTCGAGACCGAAGAGGAGCTCACCAACTACACCACCGAGACCAACGCTGGCGCTGGCACCGGCACCTCCGCGATTGAGCCGGGCTACGGCACCGGTCGCCGCAAGGAGGCTGTCGCCCGTGTCCGTCTGGTTCCGGGTGACGGCAAGTGGACCATCAACGGCCGCACTCTGGAGGAGTACTTCCCCTCCAAGCTGCTGCAGCGTGAGGTCAACTCCCCGATCGTTCTGCTCAAGCTCGAAGGCAAGTTCGACGCTATCGTCCTCGTTGACGGCGGCGGCACCACCGGCCAGGCCGGCGCCATCCGCCTCGGCGTTGCCCGCGCTCTGAACGCCATCGATCGTGATGCCAACCGCGCCGCCCTGAAGAAGGCTGGCTTCCTGACCCGCGACGCTCGCGTCGTGGAGCGCAAGAAGGCTGGTCTGCACAAGGCACGTCGCGCTCCCGCAGTTCTCGAAGCGCTAAAGCTTTACGGCTTATACGAAACCCCTCGGAAATTCGACTTCCGAGGGGTTTCTTGGTATTCCAGACGGTATTTTGACTGGCGTTTAGATGGTTGGCATCTGCTTCATCGCGCTGATGCTCAATGCCGGAAGCGTCCACAATGTCGGATCATCTTCCGACAGCCCATCATCGGCGGATTGCAGATTGTCCGTATCGTCTTTCATTTGCCAGTACATCATGTTGATGCGGTGCAGATGGTTGCGGAGCCTGCCCGCGGGCTTGCTTTCCGATTCTTCGTCGAATTCCGACACCCGTTCGATGGACGTTCCCAATCCCGGATATTCGCCGACAATCTCCGATGAGGACCAGACCATCTCCCATTCGATGTCTTTCGGCAGATGAAAACGCGTGACCTCATCGGAACCGTTGATCAGAATCAGCAGACTTGGCTCGTCGGGGATAGCAACTGCATGGCGAACGAACGGACGGAAGGATTCGTCCAATCCGCATCATTTGGCATCTGTCCATTCGGCAAATACCAATGCACGCGATCGGATTTCTTCAGCAAACCGATTTCGCTCAGGCGAGTGAAGAAATCCTCATGATTGTACAAATCGCGGGATTTACGCAATGTGATTAAACGGGAAGTGAGATTGAACTGCTTCAATTCCGGCGTTTGTTCGGTACTGTACAGCCAATCCCAATCAAAGCCAGGTGGTGTCGTTATCCTGCGTGTAGGCGTTGTTGTTGCCGTTCTGCGAATTGCCGAATT
>VOFB01004426.1_pt1 | contig 28859 bp, 43 predicted proteins | sample 5384141 | NCBI WGS metagenome assembly VOFB01 (sample SAMN12384721, study PRJNA508395) | human gut metagenome | isolation source: healthy gut A | host: Homo sapiens | reverse complement strand
AGGTCATGCTCTGTCTGGTTGGTGGTCAGGGAGCCGGGAAATCTACCTTTTTCCGGCTGCTGGCAGGCAGGGACGAATGGTTTTCAGACGATTTGAAAAAGCTGGACGATGAAAATGTGTACCGCAAGCTGCAAGGGCATTGATTATCGAGATGTCGGAGATGATTGCCACAGCCAACGCCAAGAGTATTGAGGAAATCAAGTCATTCTTAAGCCGCCAGAAAGAAACCTACAAAGTGCCGTATGAGACACATCCGGCAGACCGGCTGCGGCAATGTGTATTTGGAGGGACGACCAACCGGCAGGACTTTTTTGCCCGTGACCGCACCGGCAACCGGCGCTTTCTCCCCGTGACGGTGTACCCGGAACGGGCGGAGGTTCACATACTGGACGATGAAGCGGCGGCGAGGGCGTATATCGAACAGATGTGGGCGGAAGCCATGACGGTTTATCGCAGTGGGAAGTATAAGCTGTCATTCAGCATGGAAATGAACCGATACCTGAACGCCCACCAGCAGGCGTGGACGATTGCACAGGTCAAGAGCATTTTGAAAGAGGAAACCTACATCGGTCACAGTGTTCACAACAAGCAGAGCAACATTTCATTCAAGAACAAGAAAAAGGTGCGGAAGCCGCAGGAAGAATGGTATCGTGTGGAGAACACCCACGAAGCGATTATTTCCGAAGAAGTGTTCCAAAAAGTTCAGGAGCTGATTGCAAGCAGACGCAGACGACAGAAGAATGGCACAACGCAGATATTTTCCGGGCTGGTAAAATGTGCGGACTGCGGATGGTCATTGGCTTATGGTGTAAACAGCCAGAACAAAAATCCCTATGCACACTACCATTGCAGTAAGTACGGACAGGGATTACGCCAGTGTTCCATGCACTATATCCGCTATGATGTACTGTATGCCTATGTGCTTGCAAGACTGCAATACTGGTCTATGATGATACAGAAAGACGAGGACAAGCTGCTGAAACGGCTGCTCAATGCCAGCGACAGGGAAAGAAACTCTGCGAAGAAAAAGCAGGCTGCGGAGCTGAAAAAGGCAGAGAAGCGTAAAGCCGAGGTTGACGGGCTGTTTGCTAAAATGTATGAGGACTGGTCTGCCGGACGCATAACCGAGTATAACTTCAATATGCTGTCCGAGAAGTACCAGAACGAGCAAAAGGAGCTTGAAACAAAAATAAGACAGCTTCACGAAACGATGGAAGCCGCCGTACAGAAAGCTGTCAAGGGCGAGGACGGCAGCCGGGAGCAGGAAGTAGAGATTTTCTATCGCTTTATAGGCAAAATCGACTGACCTTTCTTTTTTTACCCAACTTCCGAGGAGGAGTAAGCTGTAACAGTTTTGTATCAAATTGTAACGGATTTGTATGTATTAGATGAAAAATGAAAGAAAAACGGAAGGAATATAGACGTTTTTGCGAAAAAACTATTGACGGGCGCAGACGGGTATGGTAAGGTCTTTTACAGAGGAGCACCGTAAAAAGAGCTTTGAAGTGAAGGAGGATCATATTATGAAACGTTTCCTGACGCTGGTGCTGATGCTGTGCCTGTGCGTGGGACTGTGCGCCGGCTGCGCCCAGAATCAGCAGCCCGCTCCTCAGAAGCCGGAAAACGGTACGCTGACGGCTGAGGAGTTGGAGGAGTTTCAGGCGATGTTCACGCCGGGCAGCTGGTACAGTCAGGCCACCACCAGCAGCTACACCTCCCCGAAGGATATCGACCTGCACCACCTGTTTTACGACGGCATCGGGTTCTACGGGCTTCCCTATGGCCACACCTATCTCACCGACCGGGAGGGGGCGTATCTGACGTCGCTGGATCCGGGTCGGTCATGCAGTACTTTCAGGGCGCCCCGGCAGGTGATGGACGCCGTGCTGAGGGAGTATTTCGGCGTGTCTCTGGCGGAAACCAATCAGGTGGGACTGTCCAAATTCATCTACTGGGCGGAGACAGATAGCTATTACGTCGCCCACACGGATACCCATATGACCTCCGTGACCCTCACCGGCGGCGAGCGGGCGGAGGACGGCACGGTGACGCTGCGGTATGACGGCGGCATGATCGTCCTGATCCACCACGACGGCCACGACACCGCAGAGTATACGGTCGATTCCCACCAGTGCGGATGACAGAGCGATATGAAAGCACCCCCCGGAGTACTACTCGGGGGATGCTCTTTTCCGAAACAAATGGTTGTAACCGATGGAAGGGTGTGATATAATGTGACGGAAAAAACCAGCGGGGAGCCGCCTATCTGAAAAGGAGGAACGAACATGAACGAGGTATGGGATCTGAGTATCCTTTACAAGGATTTTGACGACCCGGCGTTTACCGGGATATGAAGGCACTGGACGAGGCCATTGCGGCGGTGAACACGCTGGCCGGTGAGGCGGCGGGCATGGAGCACAGCCAGCTGGTGCATCGCTTCCTGCAGGTGCAGGAGCGGGTGGAGGAACTGGCCAACAAGCTCTTCATCTTCTGCAGCCTTCGGTGCAGCGCCAACACCGCCGATACCAAGGCCAACAGTCTGGGCGACCAGCTCAGCGCCAAGCTTAGCGGCTGCGCCGCCAACGCCTCCCCTGCGCCGGACGGTGGCGGAGCTGGAGGATCTGGACGCCATCATGGACGCCGACCCGGCGCTGGAGCCCTATCGCTTCCTGCTGGAGTCCATCCGCCGGGACAGCAAGTACCTGCTCGCCGACCGGGAGGAGGAGCTGTTCGCCCGGATGAACATCTCCGGTGCTTCGGCGTGGGAGAGCCTGCGGGATAACCTCACCAGCAGCGTGAAGGTGGAGTACGACGGCGGCATCACCAACCTGTCCGCCATCCGCAATCTGGCCTACGATCCCGATCCCGCCGTCCGCAAGAGCGCCTATGAGGCGGAGCTGGCGTGCTATGACAAGATCAAGGACTCCGTGGCCTATGCCCTCAACAGCATCAAGCTGCAGGTCATCAACGAGTGCCAGGTCCGGGGCTATGCCTCCCCGCTGGATAAGGCCCTGTATCAGAGCCGCATGAAGCGGGAGACGCTGGATGCCCTGCTGGGGGCCATGGATGAGTATCTGCCCAAGTTCTGGCAGTATCTGCGGGCCAAGGGCAAGGCGCTGGGCCACGAGAACGGCCTGCCTTGGTACGAGCTGTTCGCCCCCATGGGCAAGAGCGACAAGAAGTACACCACACAGGATGCCAAGGACTATCTGCTGAGCATCTTCAGTGGCTTCGACAGCCAGCTTCACGACATGGTGGAGCGTGCCTTCGACGAGGCGTGGATCGACTTCTATCCCCGCAACGGCAAGGTGGGCGGTGCCTTTGACTGCGGTGTCCCCAGTGCCAGGCAGAGCCGGGTGCTCACCAACTTCGACGGCGCCTTCGGTGATATTGTGACGCTGGCCCATGAGCTGGGCCATGCCTTCCACGATCAGCAGGTGTTCTCCCACCCGCTGGTGTGCCAGGAGTACACCATGCCCGTGGCAGAGACGGCCTCCACCTTCAACGAGGTGCTCACCGTCAGCGCCGCCATCGATGCCGCCGAGAGCAACGACGAGAAGCTGGCTCTGATCGAGAGCCAGCTGTCCGACGCCTGCCAGATCATCTGCGACATCTACTCCCGGTATCTGTTCGAGTCCGCCGTGTTTGCCGCCCGGCCGGAGTAGCTCCTGGATCCCCGACCGCCTGTGCCAGATGATGCTGGAGGCCCAGAAGAAGGCCTACGGCGACGGGCTGGATCAGACCTGTCTGCACCCGTATATGTGGCTGTGCAAGGGCCATTATTACAGCGGCGGCCTGAGCTTCTACAACTTCCCCTATGCCTTCGGCGGCCTGTTTGCCCGTGGCCTGTATGCCAAGTATCAGCAGGAGGGCAAGGACTTCGTGCCGCTGTATAAGAAGATGCTCCACGCCACCTCCGTCACCTGCGTGGAGGATACCGCCAAGATCGCAGGCATCGACCTGACGGATAAGGCCTTCTGGCGGCAGGGACTCCAGTCTCTGGCCGATGAGATCGATCTGTTCTGCCAGCTGGTGAAGTAAACCGTATTCCCCGAGCATACCCCCTGTCCGCCGCAAGGCGGTCAGGGGATAAATCTTTGGAAGGAGATGGCACCACCATCGCCGCTTTGATGGGCTTTTCCCGGTTCGTCAGCGGATTTTGCTTGAAACAGGGGGGATAGCCTGCTATAATAAATTAGTTATTATATGCAAACATGAAAGAGGTGAGTGACTCGTGTACCTTCGGGCTTTGGAAATCAGGGCTTCAAGAGCTTCCCTGATAAGACGGTGCTGAACTTCGGTGAGGACATCACGGCCATCGTGGGGCCAAACGGCTCCGGCAAGTCCAATATCTCCGACGCCATCCGCTGGGTCATGGGCGAGCAGAACAGCCGCCAGCTGCGGGGAGCCAAGATGGAGGACGTGATTTTCGGCGGCACGGAGAAGCGCAGCCAGGTGGGCTTTTCCCAGGTGACGCTGGTGCTGGACAACACGGAGCACATCTTCCCCGGCCGGACGAGGCGGAGGTGGCCGTCACTCGCCGCTACTACCGCAGCGGCGAGAGCGAATATTACATCAACCGCCAGTCCGTCCGGCTCAAGGACGTCAACGAGCTGTTCATGGACACCGGCTTGGGCCGGGAGGGCTACTCCATTATCGGCCAGGGCAAGATCGACGAGATCCTCTCCGCCAAGAGCGGGGAACGGCGGGAGATCTTCGAGGAAGCCGCCGGCATCTCCAAGTTCCGCCACCGGAAGGAGGAGACAGAGCGGAAGCTGGAGCGCACGGAGGAGAACCTCGTGCGCATCAATGACAAGATCGCCGAGCTGGAGCTTCAGGTGGAGCCCCTGCGGGAGCAGGCGGAGAAGGCCAGGAAGTATCTGGTGCTCCGGGATGAGCTGCGGACCCTGGAGATCAGTGTGTGGCTGGAAAATCTTCAGGCCCTGAAGGTCAAGGCCCGGAAGCTGGAGGCGGATCACCAGTCCGCCTGTCAGGATAAGCAGCGGGCGCAGGCGGCGCTGGATGAGGTGTATGCCGCCGCAGAGACCTGCGTGGAGCAGGTGCAGCAGAACGATATGCAGGCCGAGGCCCTCCGGGGCCGGATGTCCGGACTGGAGACGGCTGCCGGGGAGGAGGACGCCGCCATCGCCGTGCTGCAGACGGGGGTGGATCATAATCAGGAGTCCATGACCCGGTTGGAGCGGGAGATGGCCGACAGCAGCAAGCCGCACGGAGGATCTGCAGGGGCAGATGGATGCTCTCACCCGGCGCACGGAGGAGATCGACCGCCGGACGCAGGAGCTGACCGGCGAGCTGGAGGGCTGGATGCAGCAGCTGCAGTCCATGACTCAGCGTGCCGGCAGCGCCGTCCGTGAGGCGGAGGCCCTGCGGGCCAGAGAGACGCTGGCCACGGCGGCTGCCGCCGATGGAAGGGCGCAGCTGTCCGGACTGGCCGCCCAGTCTCAGGCGGCCCGCACCCGACTGGAGGAGGTGGGCCGTGAGCTGGAGCAGCTGCAGGAGCGCCGCCAAACCGAGGAGAGCGCAGCAGCGGAGAACCGTAAGGCGCTGGAGGAGGCCCGTGAGGAGGCCGCAGCGGCGGAGAACGTCATTCAGGGCCACGGCCTGAAAATGGGCGGGCGACAGCGCCGGGCGCAGGAAAGCGCCCAGCAGCGGGAGAGCTGAGCCGTCAGGCGGCGGCCATGGAGGATCGCATCCGCCTGCTGACGGAGATGGAGAAGGAGTACGAGGGCTTTTCCCGCGCGGTGAAGCTGGTGATGCAGGCGGCGGACAAGGGCGGCCTGCGGGGCGTACACGGCCCGGTGGCCAGCCTCATGACCACCCAGGAGCAATACACCGTGGCCATCAGAGATCGCCTTGGGCGGCGCCCTGCAAAATATCGTGGTGGACACGCAGAACGATGCTAAGTCCGCCATCGGCTACCTGAAGCAGCGGGACGGCGGACGAGCCACCTTCCTGCCTCTGGACGCTGTCCGGGGGGAAGCTGGGGAGAGCCGCATCGAGGAGGAGTACGGCTTCGTGGGCGTTGCCTCGGAGCTGGTGCAGTATGAAAAGCGCTACGACGGCGTGTTCCAGAACCTGCTGGGGCGCACGGTGGTGGTGGAGGATCTGGACTGCGGCGTCACCATGGCCCGGCGGTACCAGAACCGGTTCCGCATCGTTACGCTGGACGGACAGGTCATCAATCGGGGCGGCTCCATGACCGGCGGCAGCGTCAGCCGCAGCGCCGGTGTACTGTCCCCCCAACGAGCTGCAGCGGCTGGCAGGTCAGCTGGAGCAGCTGCGTGGGCAGCTGGCGGATGCCGACCGCCGGGCGCAGGAGACGGGCCGTGAGCTGCAAAAGGCCCAGTATGAGCTGGATGTGGCCAGGAGCAGCAGCGGGCGGCAGCCCAACAGGTGCTGACACTGGAGGGCCGGCAGGAGCACCATGAGATCCTGCTGGAGAATCTGCGCCTGTCTCAGGACGGCTTGCAGCAGGAGCGGGAGACTTGACCCGGCGCCTACAGGAGCAGGAGACGCAGATGCAGGCGGTGCGTCAGGAGATCGCCGCCCACGAGGGCGAGGCGGAGCGCCTGTCCCGTCAGGCGGAGGAGAGCCGGGCCGGGCAGAGCGACCTACAGACCCGGACAGATGAGATCTCCGGCCAGATCACCGAGCATAAGACGGCACTGGCGGCGCTGGCGGCGGAGGCGGGGGACCTCACCCACAGCCGCCGGGAGCTGGAGCGTTTGCAGGTCCAGATGCATACCGACCGGGCCGGACGGGAGGCGCTGCTGGAGCGGTTCCGTCGGTCCAATGAGGAAGCCGGCCGGGAGATGGATATCCATCGGCAGAAGGCGGAAGAGCTGCGGACCCAGTGCGGCCAGCTGAAGGAGCAGCTGGCATCGCTGGCGACGGAGAAGCTGGAGCTGGAGCGCCGCCGTACCCAGCAGAATCAGGAGATGCAGCGCTGCAATGAGGAGGTCCTCCACACGGAGCGTGAGGTGGCCCGGCTGGAGCAGCAGAAAACGCCGCCGCCATGGAGGAGAAGAACATTCTGGATAAGCTGTGGGAGCGGTATGAACTGAGCCATTCCGAAGCCCAGAGCCAACGCATGGAGCTGGAGAGTATCCCCAAGGCCACCCGGCGCATCGGGGAGCTGAACCGGGAGATCAAGAGCCTTGGCACTCCCAACATCGGGGCCATCGAGGAATTCGACCGCGTGAACACGCGCTATACCTACCTCTCCGAGCAGCGGACGGACGTGGAGAAGGCCAAGGAGGAGCTGACGGGGGTCATTGACGAGATCACCCGCCAGATGACGGAGATCTTCGCCCAGCAGTTCCGGCTGCTCAACGAGAGCTTTCAGGAGACATTCCTGGAGCTCTTCGGCGGCGGCAAGGCCCGGCTGGAGCTGGAGGACGAGAACGACATTCTGGGCTGCGGCATCGAGATCAAGGTGCAGCCGCCCGGGCAAGCAGCTGAAAAGCATCACACTGCTGTCCGGCGGCGAAAAGGCCTTCGTGGCCATTGCCCTGTACTTTGCCATCATGAAGGTACATCCCACGCCCTTCTGTGTCATGGACGAGATCGAGGCGGCACTGGACGAGGCCAACGTGGTGCGCTACGCCCGGTATATGCGCCGCATCGCCGGTAAGACGCAGTTCATCGTCATCACACACCGCCGTGGCACTATGGAGGAGGCCGACGTGCTGTACGGCGTCACCATGCAGGAGCGTGGCGTCAGCCGCATCCTCACCATCAACCTCAATGATATGGCCAAGGAGCTGAAGATCAAATAACCGGGCGGCAGCCCGATGCAAGGAGGAAGCAGCCATGGGACTGTTTGCAAAATTCAAGGAGGCGTGGCTCAAGCCCATGTCCTTCGACTCCCTCAACGAGGGATTCTACGACGATCTGGAGGAGGCTCTCATTCTGGCGGACGTGGGCATGGATACGGCGGTGGACGCCGTGGCCCAGCTGAAAAAAGCGGGCCTATGCCAAGCTGCTGACCCACGAGGAGGACGTGAAAAACGCCCTGCGGGACATTCTGGCGGAAAAGCTGTCGGTGGGCGATCCCGCACTGGACCTCTCTACCCGGCCCAGCGTGGCCCTCATCATCGGAGTCAACGGCGTGGGCAAGACCACCTCTATCGGAAAAGTGGCTCACCGGCTGAAGAATGAGGGCAAGAAGGTGCTGCTGTGCGCCGCCGATACCTTCCGTGCCGCCGCCGCCGACCAGCTGCAGATTTGGGCGGAGCGCGCCGGTGTGGACATCGTGCGCCAGAACGAAGGAGCCGACCCCGGCGCCGTGCTGTTTGACTCGCTGGCGGCGGCCAAGGCCCGGAATACGGACGTGGTGCTGTGCGACACGGCAGGCCGCCTGCACAATAAGCAGAACCTGATGAACGAGCTGGCCAAGCTCCGCAAGATCATTGACCGGGAGGCCCCCAACGCCGCCAAGGAGACGCTGCTGGTGTTGGACGCCACCACCGGCCAGAATGGCCTCATTCAGGCCCGGCAGTTCAAGGAGACGGCGGGCCTGACGGGCATCGTGCTTACCAAGCTGGACGGCACGGCCAAGGGCGGTATCGTTATCGCCATCGCACAGGAGCTGCAGGTGCCGGTGAAGTTCGTGGGCCTTGGCGAGGGCATCGATGACCTGCGCCCCTTTGACGCAAGGGAATTCGTCAACGATCTTATCTGAGGAGGAAAGCATATGACCCGTGCAGATGGACGAAAATATAATGAGCTGCGCCCGGTGGAGATCACCACGGGCTTCATCAAATTCGCTGGGGGCAGTGTGCTGATCCGCTGTGGCGACACGGTGGTGCTCTGTAACGCCAGCGTGGAGGAGCGGGTGCCGCCCCATGTGGCCCCCGGCTGCGGCTGGGTGACGGCGGAATACTCCATGCTGCCCCGTGCCAATCGCCAGCGCTCCCGCCGGGACATCGACAAGCTGAAGCTCTCCGGCCGCAGCGCCGAGATCCAGCGCCTTATCGGCCGCAGCCTCCGTGCGGCGGTAGACCGCCGCCTGCTGGGTGGGCGCACCATCACCGTGGACTGCGACGTGCTGCAGGGCGACGGCGGCACCCGTACCGCCTCCGTTACCGGAGGCTTTGTGGCCCTGGCCCTGGCCTGCCGCAAGCTGCTGGCGGAGGGGTGCTGCCCCGGATGCCGGTGAAGCACTTCGTGGCGGGCATCTCCGCCGGCATCATCGACGATGCACCCATGCTGGATCTGCCCTACAGCGAGGACAGCCGGGCCCAGGTGGATTTGAACTGCGTCATGAATGAATAAGGAGAGCTCATTGAGCTCCAAGGTACCGGCGAGGGCCGGGCCTTTACCGCCTGAGAGCAGCAGGAGCTGGTGGAGCTGTGCGCCAAGGGTTGCCGGGAGCTGATCCGTAAGGAGAAGGATATTCTGGGGAGGTACTGTGATGAAATTCGTATTGGCTTCTCATAATCAGGGCAAGCTGGCGGAGATGCAGCGCATTTTGGGCCAGCTGGGGGTGGAGGTAGTGCTCCAGTCCGAATTGGGGCTGGCGCTGGAGCCGGAGGAAACCGGCACCACCTTCACGGAAAACGCCCGCATCAAGGCCGAGGCCGTCATGGAGGCCAGCGGTCTGCCTGCCATCGCCGACGACTCCGGGCTGTGCGTGGACGCCCTCAACGGCGCGCCGGGGGTGTACTCCGCCCGCTATGGCGGCTTGGACGACGATGTGGCCCGCTATCGGCTGCTGCTGGAAAACCTCCGGGGAGCCGGGACCCGTGCCGCCCACTTCCACACGTCGGTGGTTTGCTGTTTCCCCAACGGGAACGTGCTGGAGGCCGAGGGCGACTGCCACGGCACGATCGCCTATGCCCCGCAGGGGGAGAACGGCTTCGGCTACGACCCGGTGTTCTTTTCGTGCCGGAGCTGCGAAAGACCTTCGCCCAGCTGACGCCGGAGGAGATGAATGCCATCCGTCATCGGGGCGTGGCCCTGCGGGCCTTTGGTGAAAAACTGAAAGAATATATGGAGAATCATTGATATGGAACTGACAAGCAAGCAGCGAGCCCAGCTGCGTGGGATGGCGTCCACGCTGGATACCATCGTCCATGTGGGCAAGGACGGCATCGGGAGAACCTCATCAAGCAGGTCAACGACGCCCTGGAGGCACGGGAGCTCATTAAGGGCCGGGTGCTGGAGAATCTCCATGCTCACCGCCCGTGAGGCGGCGGAGGAGCTGAAGGTAGCCGCCCGGTGCGAGGTGGTGCAGGTCATCGGCAGCAAATTCGTCCTCTATCGGATGCAGCATGACAAGGCCAAGCGGAAGATCGAGCTGGTCAAGGACCGGAAGAAGAGCGTGTGATATGAAGATCGGTATTTACGGCGGGACCTTTGACCCCATTCACCGGGGCCATATCACGGCGGCACAGGCGGCGGCGCAGCAGTTGGGGCTGGACCTTCTGCTGCTGATCCCCGCCAGCATCCGCCTCATAAGGCGCTGCCGGAGGGTGGCGCCGATGCCGCCCAGCGTCTGGAGATGGCCACGCTGGCCACGGCGGAGCTGTCCTGCCCCGGCACAGGTGCTGGACGTGGAGGTGAAGCGGCAGGGGAAGAGCTACACAGCGGATACCCTCCGCACCCTGCGCCGGCAGTACCCGGAGGATGAGCTGTGGCTGCTGATGGGAACGGATATGTTCCTGTCCTTGCAGGACTGGCGTGAGCCGCAGGAGATCCTGCGCCTTGCCCGTGTGGCGGCCTTCAGCCGCACCGGGGACCCGGAGCAGCAGCGCTTTGCACGGCAGAGGGCATATCTGGAGGAGACCTTCGGGGCGCAGGTGACGGTGGTGGAGAACCCCATGTGGTGGATATCTCCTCCACCCGTCTGCGGCAGCTGCTGCCGGAGGGCAGGGAGTACCTGCCGGAGGCGGTGTACGGCTCATCCTGCGCCAGCGGCTCTACGGCACCCATGCGGAGCTGAAGCACCTGACGCCGGAGGAACTGCGGCCCATCGCCCTGAGCTTCTTAAAGCCCAAGCGGATGCCCCATGTGCTGGGGGACGGAGCAGGAGGCCATCCGGCTGGCCCGGCGCTACGGGGCCGACGAGACGGACGCCCGCATCGCCGCCCTCCTCCACGACTGCACCAAGAAGCTGGATATGGAGCAGCAGCTGGCCCTGTGCCGCAGGTACGATATCCGGCTGGACGAGCTGGAGCAGCACGCCCTGAAGCTGCTGCACGCCAAGACCGGCGCCGCCGTGGCCGTGACATCTTCGGCGTGAAGGACGCCGTTTACGAGGCCATCCGCTGGCATACTACCGGCAAGCCGGATATGACCCTGCTGGAAAAGATCATCTATCTGGCGGACTACATCGAGCCCAATCGGGACTTTCCGGGGTGGACGAGCTGCGCCGTGCGGTATACGACGATCTGGACAAGGGCCTCCTGATGGGCCTGTCCGACACCATCGACGAGATGGAGCGCATGGGCAATCCCGTGCATCATGATACGCTGGAAGCGAGAGATTTTCTGTTAAGAGGTGAAGCAAAATGAAAAATGCCAAGGAGCTGGCGCTGTTGGCAGCCCGTGCGCTGTCGGATAAAAAGGAAAGGAAATTCAGGTGCTGGAGATCGGGAGCTGACCACGCTGGCGGACTACTTTGTCATCGCCACCGGCTCCTCCAACACCCAGATCAACGCACTGGTGGACAACGTGGAGAAGGTCCTGCTGGAGGAGGCGGAGGAGGATCCCCCTGCACCGGGAGGGCTACCGTGGCGGCACGTGGGTGCTGCTGGACTACGGCTGCATCGCCGTCCATGTCTTTAACGCCGAGGCCCGTGAGTTCTACGGGCTGGAGCGCCTGTGGCGTGACGGTACACCGGTGGACCTGACGGGCGTGGTGGATGCCAAGGAATAAAAACAACTCCCGGCGAAACGCTTGACAAATCCATCGAAGGATATTATCATAGAACTGTATTGTCAAAAGCGATGAAGGGAAAAAAGGCAAGGCAGACCTGCCCCAAGAGAGCCGGCATGTGGTGCGAACCGGCGGAGGTGCCTTGCTGTACTGGCCCCAGGAGCCTCCCGCCTGAACAGGGCGGGACGTATGGCCTGCGTTAAAAAGCCGCCTGAGCGTGAGGGAGGAGTCCCATCACGGAAGCAGGGTGGTACAGCGAGTTGCTTCGCCCCTGACCGCAGCAGCGGCCGGGGGCGTTTTTTTTACCGCTCAGTTATACATTATCATAGTAAGGAGAGAAAGCAGCATGAAGTATGATTTTGCCGCCATTGAAAAGAAGTGGCAGAAGCGGTGGGAGGAGACCAAGCCCTACGCCGCCGTCACCGGGGACAAACGCCCCAAGTTCTACGGCCTCATCGAGTTCCCCTACCCCTCCGGTCAGGGCCTCCATGTGGGCCACCCCCGGCCCTTCACGGCCATGGACATCGTCACCCGTAAAAAGCGGATGGAGGGCTATAACGTGCTGTTCCCCATCGGCTTTGATGCCTTTGGCCTGCCCACGAGAACTACGCCATCAAGAACCATATCCACCCCGCCATCGTCACCAAGCAGAACATCGCCAACTTCACCAGCCAGCTGAAAATGCTGGGCTACGGTTTCGATTGGGACCGCTGCATCGACACCACCGACCCCCAGCTACTACAAGTGGACCCAGTGGATCTTCCTCCAGCAGATGTTCAAGCGTGGCCTTGCCTATAAGGCCACCATGCCCGTCAACTGGTGCACCGGCTGCAAGTGCGTCCTCGCCAATGAAGAGGTGGTCAACGGCGTCTGCGAGCGCTGCGGCAGCGAGGTCATCCGCAAGGAGAAGAGCCAGTGGATGCTGAAGATCACCGCCTACGCCCAGCGTCTGCTCGACGATCTGGAGGATGTCGATTACATTGAGCGCGTCAAGATCCAGCAGCGCAACTGGATCGGCCGTTCTACCGGGCGGAGATAACCTTCAAGACCAACATCGGCGACGAGGTCACCGTCTATACCACCCGTGCCGACACCCTGTTCGGCACCTCCTATATGGTCATCTCCCCCGAGCATCCCCTGCTGAAGAGCTGGCAGCCCCACATCAAGAACTGGGATGCCGTGGCCGCCTATCAGGAGGAGGCCGCCCGCAAGTCCGACTTCGAGCGTGGTGAACTGAACAAAGGAAAAGACTGGCGTCCGGCTGGAGGGCATCGAGGCCATCAACCCCGTCACCCACAAGCCCCTGCCCCTGTTCGTTTCAGACTACGTTCTCATGGGCTACGGCACCGGCGTGGTCATGGGTGTCCCCGGCCACGATCAGCGTGACTGGGACTTTGCCAAGAAGTTCGGCCTGCCGATAATCGAGGTCGTCTCCGGCGGCGATGTGACCAAGGAAGCCTTCGTCGCAAAGGACGACAGCGCCATCATGGTCAATTCCGGTTTCCTCAACGGTATGACCGTTAAAGAGGCCATCCCCGCGATGAAGAAGTACGTTGTGGAGCAGGGCTTCGGCAAGGAGAAGGTCAACTACAAGCTCCGTGACTGGGTGTTCTCCCGCCAGCGCTACTGGGGCGAGCCCATCCCTCTGGTGAACTGCGAGAAGTGCGGCTGGGTTCCGGTGCCGGAGGAGCAGCTGCCTGTGGTACTGCCGCAGGTGGAGAGTTATGAGCCGACTGACGACGGCGAAAGCCCCCTGTCCAAGATGACCGACTGGGTCAACACAACCTGCCCATGCTGCGGCGGCCCCGCCATGCGCGAGACTGACACTATGCCCCAGTGGGCCGGCTCCAGCTGGTATTTCCTGCGCTACATGGATCCGCCACAATGACAAGGCACTGGCCAGCAAGGAGGCGTTGGACTACTGGTCCCCCGTGGACTGGTACAACGGCGGCATGGAGCATACCACGCTGCATCTGCTGTACTCCCGCTTCTGGCATAAGTTCCTGTACGACATCGGTGTGGTGCCCACCAAGGAGCCCTACGCCAAGCGCACCAGCCACGGCATGATCCTTGGGCGAGGGTGGCGAGAAGATGTCCAAGTCCCGCGGCAACGTAGTCAATCCCAACGACATCGTAGCCCAGTACGGCGCCGACACCATGCGCCTGCACATCATGTTCATCGGCGACTTCGAGAAGGCCGTCAGCTGGAGCAACGAGGCTGTCAAGGGCAGCAAGCGCTTCCTGGATCGCTGCTGGAACCTCATGGAGCTGCCGCGAGGAGAAAGATCTCCGGGAAGAACGAGTCCATCGTCCACAAGACCATCAAGAAGGTCAGCCAGGATATCGACGAGCTGAAGATGAACACCGCTATTGCCGCCATGATGGCCATGGTCAACGAGTTCTACTCCTCCGGCCTGACCCGCGGCGACCTGCAGCAGCCTGATGCTGATGCTCTGCCCTCCCTTCGCCCCCACATGGTGGAGGAGATGTGGGAGAACATCGGGCTTTGCCGCCAAGTACGGCAAGATGGCCATGCAGATGGATTGGCCCGCTCGTGACGAGTCCAAGACTGTGGACAGCCACGTGGAGATGGCCGTGCAGGTCAACGGCAAGCTCAAGGGGCACCGTCACCGTGGCCGGGACAGCGACGAGGAGACGGTGAAGGCCGCCGCTCTGGCGCTGGATAAGGTTCAGAAGGCCACCGGCGACATGACGGTCGTTAAGACCATTCTGGTGAAGAATAAGCTCATCAACCTCATCGTCAAGCCCGCCAAGTAAAAACGCAGAAGCACCGCCTCCCACGAAGGGAGGCGGCGCTTTTTCTGCCCAAAAAATCCCCCCCGGGAAATGTGGTTTTTATATGATACTGCATAAGTACGTTCTAAACCTTTGTGTCAGATCGACGAAAAATCGATGTCCCTCTTGCATACAGTCAGAAAAGTGCTAATATCCATGTATATACAGTGCGCACCGAACCGCCCATGGGCGGTTATCATTTCAATGAAATGATAAAGGGTCGTTCCAAAGAGAATACGGATCCCCACGTTGGGCTGCGCCTCTTTGCAAAGACATGAACAGAAATGTCATTGCGGAAATCGCCGCAACGCCGCCAGCGGCATGCAGCAAGGCGATTTCGAGGATGTGTCCCGATTTTCATGACACACGAAGTGGCTGAAGATCGTCTGGCACGACGGGGTAGACCGGTCCGCAGCCGGGCTGTGGCGATCCGTACTCCCCCTTGAGACGCCCCATCGGTCACACATAAGAAAATAGGAGGAAGATATCATGACAAATCGCAAGTCCCAAACGGGCGGCTGGGCAGCGTCATGGCTATGGTTCTGTGCCTGGCTATGCTGGTAGGCGCTACCTTCGCATGGTTCACCGACACCGCAAGCACGGGTGTCAACAAAATTCAGGCCGGTAATCTGGATATCGAGATTCAGGATAAGGACGGAAAGCCCGTCACGAACCTGAATTGGGTCGCCGCAGACGGTCGTGCTCAGGAGGCCATCCTGTGAGGAGCCGGGCTGCACCTATGAGCTGACCCCCTTCAGATCGTCAACAACGGCAATCTGGCCCTGAAGTACAAAATCGTTGTTACCGGTCTGGAGGGTGACTCCGGCCTGCTGAAGGTCATCACCACCTATAAGACGGCGGATGGAGCGACCTTTGACATCCATCAGGAAGGTCACCTGACCAGAAGGGTACGGATAAGGCATCGACCGGTCTGATCACCCTCACCGGTACGATGGATACCGCTGCCGGCAATGATTACATGGGCAAGGAAGCCTCAAGAACATCACCATCACCGTGACGGCTACGCAGGACACCGCTATGAGAGCGACAGCTTCAGCAACAGATACGATAACGCTGCCGAGTATCCCAAAAGGTACCCACCACCGTTACCGTTGCAACGGCTGAGGAGCTGAAAACGGCACTGACCACCCTCACGGATGCAGGCTCCGGCAACAACAAGGTCATCATCAGCGAGGATATCACGCTGGCAGAGGGCGAGACCTGGACGCCCGTTACGGTGGATGGTTATCGTGGCGCCGGTGTCATTACGGTGGAGGCAACGGCCATACCATCTCCGGCCTGAACAACGCTCTGTTCGCCGGCGGTTTTGACCGGTACCTCCGGTATCGTAATCAAGGATCTGACGTTGGATAAGATGACCATCAACGACAGCACCAATACGCAGGGCATCGGTGCATTCATCTGCAATGTGGATTCCATGCCGAAAATCGAATTGGTCAACTGCCATTTGACCAATTCCACCATCACAAGCACCGCTGGCGCTCGTTGGGTGGCCTTGTGGGCTGGTCCTCCGGCTATAACAACCCAGATAACGGCCCGGTGGATACCTATGTGACCATCACCAAATGCTCTGTGGACAACTGCGAAATCACGGCCAAAGGCTCTGTGGGCGGTATCATCGGTCACGCCGGTGCAAACCCCGCCACCTATCACTCCATCACCAACTGCACGGTGACGAATACCAAACTGCACTCCACGGATGATGATAGCTGGCGTGTCGGCGTAGTGGTGGGTACGGCCAATGTTGGCCAGGTCACCATCAACGATACCGTTTCTACCGGCAATACCCTTGCACAGGACAGCAAGACCCCTCCTGCCGATCAGAGCGAGCTGTACGGACGCTTTGTTCCCGGCAAGACCGGTAAACTGACCATTGACAGCATTGCAATAAATGGCTAAATCAGTACCGTTTTGAATGCAAGTCCCGCCTGTATCGACAGGCGGGACTTTTTTCGCAATTCCCGCCGTTTTTCTGAAAATGCCTTGACAAGTACCATACTTCCCGGTATAATATCCCTGTTAAAGTCATGTATAGTGGCTCTTAAAGAGCACCCAGGATCGAGCCGGGTGTATCGGAGGGAGGGAAACATAAATGTCCGAAGTCCATGTTAAGGAAGGCGAGTCCCTGGACAGCGCTCTGAAGCGTTTCAAGAGAAGCTGTGCGAAGGCTGGCGTTCTGGCTGAGGTGCGTAAGAGAGAGTGCTACGAAAGCCCCAGCGTGAAGCGCCGCAAGAAGTCCGAGGCTGCGCGCAAGAACAGAAACAAGAGATATTATTGATCTCACTGCGAAGGTCTGAGCATCTGCTCAGACCTTCGTTTTTTCTTCCTGCATTTTTTTGCAGCCTTCGATTTTTAACTCGAAAATGCAGCGGCATAAAAAGAGACAGAAAATTTTCTCTGTATAATTTTATCGGAAAATTTTTTCTGCTTAAAATTTCTCAGTCCCAATTTCCTCGATGAGAATTTCTCCTTGTCCAGTGCGTCCAGCTGGACAAATTTTCTTCGTCTGTCGGACGCAGCGGAGATACGGCTTTCGGGCAGAAGCTGTCCGCCAGTGCCCCAAATCGTCAGCCTTCCCCGGTGAAGAGAGATCCGTGAGATCCTCCACCTCCGGCAGCATCACGAAGCCTCCCGGATGCCCAGCGCTTGCCCCATCTCTATTTTCCGCCTCAGTGTCCCGGCATCGTCAAAGAGAACGAAGTGCGTCTGGCCGCCCCGGCGATAGGTGAAGTACCGGGCGCACAGATCCTCGGCGTAGAACACGGACCGCCCCTGCATCCGTATGGCCAGCTCCTCCCGGCTCAGCCGTATCCCCTCGCCGCTGGGGCAGGGCAGGGAAGTCCATCATCAGCCGCTCCAGATCCAGCGCCAGCCGCTGGCGCCGTAAGCGGCGCAGGTCTCCTCCAGACGACCCTGCAGGCTGCCGCCAGAGGGCGGTACACAGCAGTACTACCGTCTCCGGCGAGGCAGCGGCGTAGATCTCCGGCACATAGAGGCGGCGGCCGTAGGCCCCAAGCAGCGGCGCCAGCTGCCGGATCAGGGCCGCCCGATCCTCCGCCCACCGGCCCTCCGGCAGCTCCTCCAGATCCAGCACCACCCCGGAAAAGCCCCGCCGCAGACACACCCGCACCAGCTGACGGGCCAGCGGCTCCGGCTGCTCCACTGCCGGGACCTGCCGGTCAGATACCACCATCAGGCCACCCCGCAGCGCCGCCGGGAGGGGCGCTGCCAGCAGCCCATAGCCCAGCCCGATGCGGTAGGCCGCATGGGCCAGCTGGGCCGTGGCGGCTCTGGCCTGCGCCAGCCGGTCCGGTGCGGCGGTGAGATACAGCGTCATGTTCAGTCCCCCCGTCATCCGGCGGATTTCATGGTATGATAGCGCTGACAGGCAGAGGGAGGCCCAAATGATGCGGAAGCGTTCTCCTCTGCCCGTGGATGCCATAAGGCGAACTATGTAGGCAGGAGCGGATGTATGCGAGTATCACTGGTGCCGGATCGGCTGTTTGAAACCTATGAGAGATCACCCCGGCATTTCTGCGGCAGCGGGGCATCCGGCTGCTGCTGTGCGATCTGGACTATACGCTGGCTCCTAAGTACGTCCCTCACCCGGACGACCGGGTAAGGGGTGGCTGCGCCGCATGGAGGAAGGCGGGGTGCAGGTGATGATCCTGTCCAACAACCGCTCCTCCCCACCGGGTGGAGACCTTTGCCGGGAGCTGGGCATCCCCTATGTGGGTCATGCACAGAAGCCCCGGACCAGGGCTTTCACCGGGCCATGGAGCAGGCCGGGGTCACCGCCGCCGAGACGGCCATGATGGGGACAAGCTGCTGACGGATATGCTGGGCGCCAACCGGGCCGGAGTCCTGCCTCTGATGGTGGAGCCGCCGGAGGGCCAAAGGCGCATGGAACCGGGTGCTCCACGCCTGCAGGCGCCCTTTAAGGCCGTCTGCCGCCGCCGGCACAAATTTCCCGAAAGCGGGGAAAAAATATGGCAAAGCCCTTGCCAAACAGGACATATCATGTAAAATATAACTGCTGTGCTAATTCATGAATCGAGGAAAATGCTCCCACAGAAGGAGATTTTCTCATAATATGGGAGGATACAACTATGGCAACTATTACCGCCGGTGATTTCAGAAACGGCAAGACCTTCGAGATGGACGGCAAGGTCATGCAGGTCGTGGAGTTCCAGCACGTCAAGCCCGGCAAGGGTGCGGCTTTCGTCCGCACCAAGATGCGTAACGTGGTGACCGGTGCTGTGACCGAGACGTCCTTCAACCCCACCGCCAAGTTTGAAGAGGCCTTTGTGGACCGCCGCGATATGGCCTACAGCTACAACGACGGTGATTTGTACTACTTCATGGATCAGGAGACCTATGACATGGTACCCCTGAACAAGGAGCTTCTGGGCGATGCGTTCCGCTTCATCACTGAGAACACCGTGTGCAAGGTGCTGAGCTACAAGGGCAGCGTCTTTGGCCTGGAGTGCCCCAACTTCATGGATCTGGAGGTCACCGAGACTGAGCCCGGTCTGGCCGGCAACACCGCCACCAACACCCTGAAGCCCGCCACAGTGGAGACCGGTGCCGAGGTGAAGGTGCCCCTGTTCATCAACATCGGCGACAAGATAACTATTGACACTCGTACCGGTGAGTATCTGAGCCGCGCAAGTTTTGACAACCAACCACCGACCGTAGAAAGGAGCCGAACATGGAGATTTCTGAAAAGGTAGCGTATCTGAAGGGTCTGGCCGAGGGCTGGCTCTGGACACCGAGTCCAAGGAAGGCAAGCTGATCGCCGCCATCATCGATGTGCTGGACGACATGGCCGAGAAGTTCGCGGAAGTGGACGACGAGCTGTGCGATGTGGAGGACGGCCTGGACGCCGTCAGCGACGACCTGTGCGAGGTGGAGGAGGCCCTCTACGAGCTGGAGGACGATGACGACGAGTATAAGCGGCTGACCTGCAGCAGAAACAGTGATGAGAAGGCGGCGCATCATGCGCCGGGCCTTTTGCGTGCTGTGGGAGTGCTGGGGCCGCAAGGCGGTGGATGGCGTACAGGTCACGGGCGGTCTGCCGTCCAATGGTATGCCAGCCGGGGCGTTCCGTCCCGCACATGGATCGTGCCGCAGGGGAGGAAGCCGTTCTCTTCCAGCAAATGCTGCATGGTGCGGTTGTCGGCGTGGGTATCCGCTCGACATTCCGGGAAATGGCCTGCAGTAGTCCGCAGCACAGCGGAAGAGACCGTGTGTCCGGCCGTCCCCGGCCAGACGGTGGATGGTGAGGTAGGGGGCGTCGTTCCGCCAGGCACCCTCTATCCGGGAATAGGGGGCTCGGGGTATCCAGCAGCGCAAACACCCCATGTATCCCGGCTTCATCGCTAAGAACCCGGCAGATGCCCTGAGCGATATCGGAGCGGATCAGCTCCGGCGACGGATAGGGAGCGGCCCCACTGGGTGGGATTTCCGGTTTGCAGCATATATTCCTGCGCCGTGCGATAGATGGCCATAAGCTGCGGCTGATCGGCGGCAGCGGCTCTGCGGATGGTCAGCATGGAGGGCCCTTTCATGGTGGAGATGTACATCGGTGATAAGGAGAGTATAGCATATCCGGGCGGCCGCCGCAAGAACGCATCGGATGGTTGGAAGGGGCTTTCATAAGCTGCGGAAAGGGCTGAAAAAAGGCACGGATAGCCCGTGCGCTTTTCGTTGTGGGATTCGTAGAAATGGTGTCTTGACGGCCACCGGCGCTTGACGGGGGGGGGATTGAGTAAAATAAGCCCACAAAGGTGGGGTAGGGGAGTTTGCGCCTGCCCCGGAGACGGAGGGGAGAGCATGGAAGGCGGTCTGAAACGGTTTTTCGAGGGCAGCTGGCAGGAAGCGCAGTCTCTGCTGGGCGCACACCGCACGGCGGAGGGCTGGTGCTTCCGGGTCTATGCCCCCAATGCTCGGAGCGTCCGGGTGGCGGGGGACTTCAGCGACTGGCAGGGCCTTGCCATGAACCGCTGGCCGGAGGGCATCTGGGAGACCACGGTGCCGCAGGCCCAAGCGGGCAGTCCTATAAATATGTGGTGGAGGGCGCCGACGGGCGCACCCGCTGGAAGGCGGATCCCTACGGCGTTTACAGCCAGCTGCGTCCGGCGAACGCCAGCCGTCTGTGGGAGATGGCCCCCTACCCGTGGCGGGATGCGGCATGGCGGGAGAAGCGCCGCCGGGAGCCTCTGTGGGAGGGGCCACTCAACATCTACGAGGTGCATCCCGGTTCCTGGCAGCGGCAGGAGGACGGCAGCTTTCTCACCTATCGGCAGCTGGCGGACCGGTTGGCCCCCTATGTGCGGGACATGGGCTATCACGCCGTGGAGCTGCTGCCGGTGACGGAGTATCCGCTGGATGACTCGTGGGGGTATCAGTGTGTGGGGTATTTTGCACCCACCGCCCGCTACGGCACCCCGGAGGATCTGAAATATTTCGTGGATCGGATGCATCGGGCCGGGATCGCCGTGATACTGGACTGGGTGCCCGCCCACTTCTGTAAGGACAGCCACGGGCTTATCGAATTTGACGGCACCTGCCTCTACGAGTACGGCGACCCCCTGAAATGGGAGCACGCCGGATGGGGGACACGGGTCTTTGACTTCGGCCGGGGCGAGGTGCGGAGCTTCCTGCTGTCCTCGGCGGCGTGGTGGCTGCGGGAGTACCACATCGACGGGCTGCGGGTGGACGCAGTGGCGTCCATGCTGTATCTGGACTATGACCGGCAGGAGTGGCGGCCCAACGTCTACGGCGGCCACGAGAATCTGGAGGCCATCTCCTTTTTGCAGGATCTGAATCGGATGGCCGCCGCCATGGATCCGCCGGCCCTGACGGCGGCGGAGGAGTTCCACGGCGTGGCCCAAGGTCACATGGCCCGTAGAGGAGGGAGGTCTGGGCTTCGACCTCAAGTGGAACATGGGGTGGATGAACGACATCTGCCACTATCTGAAAATGGATCCGTGGTTCCGCCAGTACCACCACAAGGATGTGACCTTCTCCATGGTGTACGCCTTCTCGAGCGGTTCGTGCTGCCGGTGTCCCACGACGAGGTGGTTCACATGAAGGGCTCTGTCCGGGGCAAGATGCCCGGCGACGACTGGCGGCAGCTGGCGGGGGTGCGGGGCTTTTACCTGTACCTGCTGGCGCACCCCGGCAAGAAGCTGACCTTCATGGGGACGGAACTGGCCCAATGGCACGAGTGGGATTTCGCCGGACAGCTGGACTGGTATCTGCTGGAGCAGGAGGACTGCCGCCGGACTCATGAATGTATCCGGGAGCTGAACCGCTTTTATCGGAAAAACCGGCCCCTGTGGGAGAAACGACAGCGACTGGAATGGCTTCGAGTGGCTGGTGGCCGATGACAACCGCAGCAACGTCATCGTGTTCCTGCGGCGGGATCGGGCGGGCCATGAGCTGGTCTGTGCGGTGAATTTCTCCCCGGAGGCGTGGGAGGACTACCGCTTCGGCGTGCCGGGGGCAAGCGGTATTATGAAGAGGTGTTCAACACCGACAGCCTCCAGTGGGGCGGCTCCGGTGTGTGCAATGAGGGGCTGCTGACCGTGGAGGACGTTCCCTCCCCACGGGCGGGAAAGGTCCCTGAGGATCAGGATCCCGCCGCTGGGCGGGTGATCTCGCCGGCCGGTCCAGGCGGCCCGCAGAACCGAAAAACGGAACGGAGGGACGGACATGAAAAAAAGAATGTGTCGCCATGCTTCTGGCCGGCGGACAGGGGAGCCGGCTGTATGTGCTTACCGGCGACATGGCAAAGCCGGCGGTACCCTTTGGCGGGAAGTTCCGCATCATCGATTTTCCCCTGTCCAACTGCGTCAACTCGGGGATCGATACCGTGGGCGTGCTCACCCAGTACCGGCCGCTGGAGCTCAACACCTACATCGGCAGCGGCCAGCCCTGGGACCTGGACCGGCTGGACGGCGGCGTTCATTCTGCCGCCCTACCAGAGCGCCGGCGGCGCCGTCTGGTACAAGGGCACCGCCAACGCCATCTACCAGAACATCGGCTTCGTGGATCTGTACGACCCGGAGTACGTGCTGGTGCTCTCCGGCGACCACATCTATAAGATGGACTACTCCCTGATGCTGCGCCGCCACAAGGCCACCGGCGCTGACTGCACCATCTCCGTGATGGAGGTCCCATGGGAGGAGGCCAGCCGCTTCGGCATCATGTCCGTGGACGGCGAGGACAACATCACGGAGTTTGCCGAAAAGCCCAGAGAACCCAAGAGCAATCTGGCGTCGATGGGTATTTATATCTTCACATGGAAAGCTGCGGGAGTATCTGGTGGCCGACGAGGCGGACCCCACCTCGGAAAACGACTTCGGCAAGAACGTGATCCCTGCCATGCTGGCGGCGGGGGAGCGGATGACCGCATGGCGCTTTGACGGCTACTGGAAGGATGTGGGCACGCTGGAGTCCTTGTGGGACGCCAATATGGATATGCTGAGTCCCGGCTCCGGACTGAACCTGCTGGATCGCCGGTGGCCTATTTACAGCCGCACGCCCTCCTGTCCCCCGGCCTATGTGGGATCCAAGGCGGACATCGGCAACAGCGTCGTGGCCAAGGGCTGCGACATCCGGGGCGAGGTGAAGAACACCGTCCTCAGCTACAACACCGTGGTGGGGAGGGCGCCGTAGTCACCTACCCGTGCTTATGCCCGGCGCCGTGGTGGAGTCGGGAGCCGTGGTGCAGTACGCCATCGTGGGTGAGAACTGCCGCATCGGTAGGGACGCTCAGGTGGGCGCTCCGCCGGAGACGGCACAGGATCCGGATGACTGGGGCGTGGCGGTGCTGGGACCCGGTACCGTGATAGGGGACGGGGAGATCGTCCCCGCCAAGACTCTGCTGGACCGGCATCACGGGGAGGTGAAGGCATGAACCACACCATGCACGGCATCATCTTTTCTTACGGAAAGCCCACGGGGCTGGGGACCTGATCGCCCACCGCATCCCCGGCTCCATGCCCTTCGGCGGCAACTACCGGGTGGTGGACTTCATGCTCTCCAACATGGTCAACGCCGGCATCCGGGACGTGGGCGTCATCATGCACGGCAAGTGCCAGAGCATGATGGATCATCTGGGCAACGGCCGCAGCTGGGATCTGAGCCGCAATCGGGGCGGGCTGACGCTGCTGCCGGCCTTCGCCTATGCCGAGAGCCGCACCTCCGCCGGACGCTTCCGGGGAAGGTGGAGGCGCTGGGCTGCGTGCTGGAGTACCTACGGGAGATCAGGCAGGAGTATGTGGTGCTGGCGGACAGCGATCTGGTCATCAATCTGCCGCTGGAGCAGGTATTGCAGGAGCACATCGCCTCCGGGGCCGACCTGACGGAGGTTTGTACGGCGGAGCCCGGCGACCCCAGTGATACCTATCTGGAGATGGATGAACAGGGCCGCATCGTGGATGTGGCCTACGACGTCCACACCCCCCAGCGGGTTACCGCTGCCTGAACGTGTGCATCCTGCGGCGGGAGCTGCTGGTGCAGCTGGTGGAGGAGTGCATGGCCCACAACCGGTACAGCTTCCGCCACCACATTTTACAGGATCAGAAGGATCGGCTGCATCTGCACGCCTATGTGTGGCAGGGGTATGCCGCCCGCATCGATACGGTACAGACCTACTACCGCCGCAGCATGGAGCTGCTGGACCCGGCGCAGCGGCGGCTGCTGTTCGATCCCCGGCGACCCATTCTGGCCAAGGAGAACGATGCGCCTCCGGCGTATCTGGACCCTGCCGGGGTGTGCGAGAACTCCCTCATTGCCGATGGCTGCGATATTCAGGGCAGCGTGAAAAACTGCATTCTGTTTCGGGGTGTCCGGGTAGAGAAGGGAGCGCAGGTGGAGAACTGCGTGCTCTTTAAGGGCACGGTGGTGAAAAAGGATGCCACCCTGCGCTGCGTCATTGCCGACAAGGCTGTGACCATCCGGGAGGGACGCACCCTCATTGGAGACGAGAGCTATCCTGTGGTGGTGGCCCGCAACGCCACCGTATAAACGAATCACGTCCCTCCCCCGCAGGCTGCGGGGAGGGGACCTGGAAGGTAACGGCATGGATATCTTATATGTGACCAGCGAGGCCTATCCCTTCTGCAAGACCGGAGGTCTTGCGGATGTGCTGGGAGAAGTCTCCGCCGGCGGTGGCTGCCGGTGGGGATCGTGCGGCGGTGATCCTGCCGCTGTACGGGCAAGTTTCCGGACGCATGGAGAGAGAAAATGCGCTGGCACGGCTATACCTATGTGGACCTGGGCTGGCGGCATGAGTACTGCGGCCTGTTCTCACTGGAGTATCGGGGCGTCGTCTGGTATTTTCTGGATAACGAGCGGTACTTCCGCCGTGGGGCGCTGTATGGCCAGATGGACGACGGAGAGCGGTTTGCCTTCTTTTCTCAAGGCGGTGGTGTCGGTGCTTCCCATGCTGGAGTGGCGGCCGGATGTGATCCACTGCAACGACTGGCAGACTGCACTGGTGCCGATTTACTTGAAAACTGTGGCTGAAAAACGTTTCCACCGTGTTCACCATTCACAACATCGAGTATCAGGGCAAGTACGGCGCCGACACGGTGGAGGATCTTTTCGGCCTGGACCGGGGAGACTGGTACGAGAGCGGCGTTCTACAGATGGATGGGTGCGTGAACCTCATGAAGGGGCCATGCTCATGGCAGACGCCGTCACCACCGTCAGCCCCACCTACGCCGCCCAGCTGCGGGAGAGCGCCTATGCCGCCGGACTGGACAGCGTGGTGCGCAGCATCCAGTGGAAATTCTCCGGCGTGCTCAACGGCATCGATATGGTGAGCTATGACCCGGAGTGCGACCCCGATCTGCCCGCCCGATACACGGCGGCGGAGTCGGAGGGGGAAGACCTTATGCAAGGCGGCACTTCAGCAGGAGCTGGGCCTTGCTCAGGAGGAGGGACACCGGTCCTCTCTATGGTGACCCGGCTGGTGGGACACAAGGGCGTGGATCTGGTGTGTCAGGCGCTGGATGGCATCATGGCCACCGGCTGTCAGCTGGTGGTGCTGGGCAGCGGTGACGGTGGATATGAAATTTCTTCCGCCACGCTCAGAACCGCTATCCGGGACGGCTATGTGCCTGGATCGGCTACAACGAAGGCCTGTCCCGCCGCATCTATGCCGGCAGCGACCTGTTTCTGATGCCCTCTAAGAGCGAGCCTTGCGGCCTGTCGCAGATGATCGCCATGCGCTATGGTGCTGTACCCATCGTCCGGCAGACCGGCGGTCTCAACGACACCGTCCGGTCCTGTCAGGTGGGGCAGCCCGACGGCAACGGCTATGTCTTTGCCGCCTACGACGCCGGGGCCATGCTGGACACCATCGGGGCAGGCGGTGGGCCTGTACCACGGCGATGCAGAGGGCTTCCGCATGGTGCGGCGGCGGGGCATGGAGGGCGATAGTGATAATGATTATCATCTACATATCACAACGTGCGTGGAGGCCATCAAACCACGTCAAATAATCAATTATGACGCAGGTATCGTATTAATTGATCTGCATCAACTTAACGTAAAAACAACTTCAGACAATACAAATCAGCGACACTGAATACGGGGCAACCTCATGTCAACGAAGAACAGAACCCGCAGAACAACAACCCGCAACATCCGCTTTCCTAACCAAATGATTGAACAAATTAACATCGCTCTTGAGCAAAAAGGGTCCGGGATCTCAGCCTGGGTCATTGAAGCCTGCCGTCGGAGACTAACGTCAGAAAAGAGAGCATATACATCAATTAAAAGTGATGAAGAATGAACATCCCGCGTTCTTCCCTCCGAACAGGACGATATTGTAAATTCACTTAATTACGAGGGCATTGCAGTAATTGAGTTGCAGTTTTACCACTTTCCTGACAGTGACAGACTGCGTGTTGGCTCTGTCACAGACTAAATAGTTTGAATGATTAGCAGTTATGGTGATCAGTCAACCACCAGGGAATAATCCTTCATATTATTATCGTGCTTCACCAACGCTGCCTCAATTGCTCTGAATGCTTCCAGAGACACCTTATGTTCTATACATGCAATTACAACATCAGGGTAACTCATAGAAATGGTGCTATTAAGCATATTTTTTACACGAATCAGATCCACGGAGGGATCATCAGCAGATTTTTTTATTCATTTTGTCGCTCCATGCGCTTGCTCTTCATCTAGCGGTTAAAATATTACTTCAAATCTTTCTGTATGAAGATTTGAGCACGTTAACCTTACATACATCTGTCGGTTGTATTTCCCTCCAGAATGCCAGCAGGACCGCACTTTGTTACGCAACCAATACTATTAAGTGAAAACATTCCTAATATTTGACATAAATCATCAACAAAACACAAGGAGGTCAGACCAGATTGAAACGATAAAAACGATAATGCAAACTACGCGCCCTCGTATCACATGGAAGGTTTTACCAATGGCTCAGGTTGCCATTTTTAAAGAAATATTCGATCAAGTGCGAAAAAGATTTAGACTGTGAATTGTTTTATTCTGAACTAAAACGTCACAACGTCTCACATTATATTTACTATCTAGCCACAGATAATATTCACATCGTGTTAGAAAACGATAACACCGTGTTAATAAAAGGACTTAAAAAGGTTGTAAATGTTAAATTCTCAAGAAACACGCAATAGGTTGAAATCAAGAGAAATCACATTTCAAACAATAAAGGGAAAATACTTGCTAAAGCAGGAGTTTTCCGATGGGTTATTTTTAAAGAAATATCCATGAACATAAAATTTATTACTATACCTTTTTAATTCATTAAAACAAATTTACTGAACGCATTCATTGAACACTACACAAATCTTTCCACGCTAAATCATAACGTTAATTTAGGTTTTTCCGTGTCAACCGGGGCGTTGGCAAAATGCAATAAACATGCATGCCCCTATGTTTTAATTATATGGGTTGCCCATCGATATGGGCAGCCTATCTACATTCATTAATAATATAGGGTTCCTTCCAGTTGTTTTTGCATAGTTTTCAGCCTGTTCTGAAACAATAATCCCATTCAGCAGTGCAATATTAACCAGTCGGGGGGCTGCAATCACGCCGGAGGCGGTGGTTTTTCACGCACTTTCTGACAGACTGCTTTGATGTGCAACCGACGACGACCAAAAACGGCAACATCATCACGCAGAGCATCATTTTCAGCTTTAGCATCAAAACTCCTTCGTGTAAAACATCGAAACGCAGCAACATCACGCTGACGCATCTGCATGTCAGTAATTGCCGCGTTCGCCAAACTTCAGCTTCTCTGGCATTTTTGTCGCGCTGGGCATTTAATTTTATCACGGTAATGATTAACAGCCCATGGGCGCCGGATTGCTCTGCAGTTATTACTTTGAGCATTTTATTCGCTGGTAATTGCTCACGGTAATGATTAACAGCCCATGACAGGCAGACGATGATGCAGATAACCAGAGCAGGAGATAATCGCGGTGACTCTGCTCATGCATCAATCTCTGACCGTTCCGCCCGCTTTTTTTTTGCAATCAGGCTGTCAGCCTTTTCATGCTCGAACTGACCATAACCAGCGCCCGGCAGTGAAGCCCAGATATTGCTGCAACGGTCGATTGCCTGACGGATCGCGGTGATCACCACGATCAATCATAGGTAAAGCGCCACGCTCCTTAATCTGCTGCAATGCCACAGCGTCCATGACCAGCGCCCGGAGAGAAGTCTTTCAACCGGTCGATTGCCTGACGGATATCACCACGATCAATCATAGGTAAAGCGCCACGCTCCTAATCTGCATCCCACCAACTTTTCGGGAAAGGCCAAGCTGCTTGCGGTCCCACCAACGGGAAAGAAGCTGGTAGCGTCCGGCGCCTGTTGATTTGAGTTTTGGGTTTAGCGTGACAAGTTTGCGAGGGTGATCGGAGTAATCAGTAAATAGCTCTCCGCCTACAATGACGTCATAACCATGATTTCTGGTTTTCTGACGTCCGTTATCAGTTCCCTCCGACCACGCCAGCATATCGAGGAACGCCTTACGTTGATTATTGATTTCTACCATCTTCTACTCCGGCTTTTTTAGCAGCGAAGCGTTTGATAAGCGAACCAATCGAGTCAGTACCGATGTA
>VOFB01003133.1_pt1 | contig 28883 bp, 51 predicted proteins | sample 5384141 | NCBI WGS metagenome assembly VOFB01 (sample SAMN12384721, study PRJNA508395) | human gut metagenome | isolation source: healthy gut A | host: Homo sapiens | reverse complement strand
TTTAATCTTTAAATATATATGCAGGGAAAGGAGAAAAAGATGATCAGACAGCTTTCAGTATTTGTGGAAAACGAGCCGGGGAGTATGATGAGAGTGACTTCTGTACTGACAGAAAGCCATATTAATATCCGTGCGATCTCCACATTTGATACACCGGAATTTGGGATCATGCGTCTGGTAGTAGATGAGCCGGAGTGTGCAAAAGAAAGTCTGACAGCAAAAGGGTTTGTTACAAGGATCACGGAAGTAGTCGGGGCTGAGCTTAAGGATGAAAAAGGGCAACCTGAACCGGATGCTTACGATCCTTGCAGATGGAGAGATCAATGTAAATTATATTTATTCGTTTGTGATCCGCGAGGGAAAAGCACCGGTGATCGTATTCCATACGGATGATTTTGACAAGGCACAGTCCCGTATGTCAGCAGGAAATACCAAGCGTCAGATGATGGTCATGGAAGACTTTGGCGCAACTGCATTTGCATGTACACCATCTTATGCACTTTATCTTGCTGAGTCCATTCAGGAAGCTGGACTGACAGACCGGCTGAAGATCAGGGCAGGAATCCACGGAGCAGAACCATGGACAGAAGAGATGCGTAAAAAATTGAAAATATTCTTCATATCAACTGCTTTGATATTTATGGATTATGTGAGATTACCGGACCGGGTGTGGCAATGGATTGTATCCATCATGCAGGACTTCATGTCAATGCGGATCATTTCTATCCGGAAGTATTGAACCCTGCAACGAATGAAGCGTGTGCAGACGGGGAAACCGGAGAGCTTGTCTTTACAACGTTATCCAAAGAAGCAATGCCGCTTCTGCGTTACCGCACGAAAGATCTGACCAGCATTGACCACAGTCGTTGTGCCTGCGGAAGAACAACTCCGAGAATTTCCAAGTTCACTGGAAGAACAGACGATATGAAAGTCATTCGGGGAGTCAATGTATTCCCGACTCAGGTAGAGACAGCACTGCTTAGTATGGGTGGTGCGGTAGCTCCACATTATATGATGATCGTAGACAGAGGATAATCTGGATGTACTTACCGTTATGGTGGAAGTAGATGAGCATGTTCTCAGATGAGATCCGTAAACTGGATGCACTGAAGATAAGATCGCAGCAATTCTGAAGACAGCACTTGGGTGTCTGTCAGAGTGAAACTGGTTGAGCCGAAATCGATCCAGAGAAGTGAAGGAAAAGCTGTTCGCGTGATTGACAACAGAGATCTGTAGAAAGGAGGAGAGAACGAATGGGAATTACAATTCAGCAGTTATCAGTTTTTTTTTGAGAACAGAGAAGGACGTCTTGATGAAGTCCTTTCTGTATTAGCGGGAAATGATGTCAATATCGTTGCCTTAAGTTTGGCTGATACAACAGAATACGGAATGCTTCGTATGATCGTGTCGGATCCAAACAAAGGAAAAGCCGTATTGAAAGAAAATGGAATTACTTCCATGCTGACCGATGTTGTTGCACTGAGAGTTCCTCATGAGACCGGTTCACTGAGCCGGGCAATGCATCAGATCGTGGAAGGTGATGTAAATATTGAATATATGTATGCTTTCGCTAACGGGGCAGATGCTTCTGCAGTTCTTAAGACCGATGATCCGGCAAGGGTTGTTGATATTTTAAGAGGAAGTGGATTCGATGTCTGGGAAGCGGATCAGGCGTATGTATCGAATATAAAATGGGACGTGATCTGATTACCAGGAGCAGAGGCTCTTTATATAATCTGTTAAAAAAGAGAAAATGAAGTAGAAATCCCCAGCAGGTCACAGACGATCTGCTGGGTGGTTTTTAATCTTATTTCCTGTGTTACTTGTAATATTAAATTCTAGCTTATCTATAATAATTAAAAGGTACAATGAATATTTGATTAAAGTTTTACTACATTTGTTGCCTCAGGTCCTTTAGCGCCTTCTGTTACATCAAACTCTACAGCCTGACATTCTTAAAGCGATTTGAATCCATCCATCACCAGTCCTGAATAGTGAACGAAGATGTCATTTCCTTCAGAGTCGGAGATGAATCCATAACCCTTCTGGTTGTTAAACCATTTTACTGTACCTGTCATTGTTGTTGCCCTCCATAAAAAAATAAGTTGTTAGACCGGGAATCAAAAACCCGATACCGTTTTAGAATAGCATATTTAACAATAAAAGTCAATGCAAATCTGATTGAGGTTGTAAAATTACACAAAAAATAATGTGCTAAAATTATGCGAAATGCCGAAAGTGATTATTCGTGAAAATAAATGACTGAAAATGATTGACTGTGACTGAAAATGATTTTATTATAAGGGCAGAGAAATGAAAGAAGGAGGTGCAGAGATGCTTACGGAAGAGCGGTTTGCCGAGATTCTGAGAATGCTCGGAGAGGAAAAATCGGTCACAGTGCAGGAACTTACGGAGACTGGCAACTTCAGAATCGACGATCCGAAGAGACCTGACAGCACTTGCGGAAAAGGGATTACTGGTGAAAGTTCATGGTGGGGCGACGGCTTTGGAGATGGATTATACAACCAAAGATGTAGAAATCACATCGCGGATGACACAGAATGTAGATGAAAATCCCTGATCGGAAAGTATGCGGCATCCTTGATCGAGAAAGAAGATTTTGTTTATCTGGATTCGGGAAGCAGTATTGCACAGATGCTAAAATACATGACCGGCAGTGGGGCGGTATTTGTGACGAATGGGATTGCCCATGCACAGAGCCTGACAAAGAAAGGGATTACTGTCTATCTGGTTGGAGGGATGTTTAAAAGACAACGGATGCGGTGATCGGAAGTCAGGCTGTGGAGGATCTGAAAAAAGTATAATTTCACAAAAGGATTTTTTGGAACGAATGGTGTAGATAAAAAGCATGGGTTTACGACGCCCGATCCTGCGGAAGCGATGATAAAAAAAGCTGCCATGGAACGGTGCAGAACATGCTATATTCTAGCAGATTCAAGTAAAATCGGTCAAATCGCTCCGGTTACGTTTGCAAAATTCGATCAGGCAAAATTAATCACTACAGAACTTACGGATAAGGATCTGAAAAAGGAAAAAATATTGTAGAGGTGAAAGCATGATTTATACAGTAACATTTAATCCTTCTCTTGATTATGTAATTCAGGTCGATGACCTGACACTTGGGGAAGTGAACAGGACAACATCAGAAAAAATTTATCCGGGTGGAAAAGGGCAATAATGTATCCGTAATCCTTTCTAATCTGGGACACAAGAGCAAAGCTCTTGGATTCAAAACCGGTTTTACCGGAGAGCAGATGGAAACCATGCTGGAAGAATTCGGATGCTATACGGATTTTATCCCGCTGGAAGAAGGGCTGACCAGAATCAATGTGAAAGTGAAATCAAATGAGAAAAGTGAGATCAACGGACAGGGACCGGTTATTACAGATACAGCGATTGAGGCACTCTATCAGAAACTGGATAAGCTGACGGCAGGAGATGTACTGTACTTGCCGGAAGTATCCCGAATACACTTCCGGGGATATGTATGAACGGATCATGGAAAGACTTCAGGGGAAAGAGATCAGGATTGCGGTGGATGCGACAAAGGATCTGCTGGTGAATGTTCTGAAATATCACCCGTTCCTGATCAAACCGAATAATCATGAACTGGGTGAGATCTTCGGCAAGGTACTGGAAAGTGAAGCAGATATCGTGGGTATGCAAAAAACTTCCAGGAGATGGGAGCAGTCAATGTTCTCATATCGATGGCAGGGGACGGTGCGATCCTGGTAACGGAAGACGGAACTGTAAGCAGTAAAAAACCACCAAAAGGAACGGTGGTCAACTCTGTTGGAGCAGGGATTCCATGGTAGCAGGATTCCTTGCAGGATGGCTGAATACCGGTGATTATGAAAAGGCACTGGAACTGGGGACAGCAGCAGGAAGTGCGACAGCCTTTGTATCCTGGCTTGCAACCAGAGAAGAAATTACAGAGAAACTGGAACGTACGGAAAAAAAAGTATGGTATATAGGAGGAAATGAGTATGAGGATTACAGATTTGCTCAAGGCGTGCAGTGTGGAACTAAATGGTACACCGCAGACGAAAGAAGAGACCATCAAACAGATGGTAGCCCTGATGGAAAAGGGCGGTAATGTGACAGATGTTGAAAAATATAAAGCAGGGGTCTTTGCCCGTGAGGAAGAAGGAACGACGGGAATCGGGGAAGGAATTGCAATCCCTCATGCAAAGACCGATGCAGTTAATGCACCAGGGCTTGCAGCAATGGTGATTCCTGCCGGTGTAGATTATGATGCACTGGACGGACAGCCGGTGGATCTGGTATTTCTGATTGCTGCACCGAATACAGAAGACAATGTACATCTTGAAGTACTGAGCAGACTTTCCATGCTTTTAATGGATGAATCCTTTAAGCAGAATCTTCTGAAAGCAAAGACAGTAGAAGAATTCCTTGCAGTTGTGGATCGGGCAGAAAATGCGAAAAATGAAGCAGAGGAAGAGAAGGCAGTGAATGTACCGGACAGTGGATATCGTGTTCTGGCAGTGACTGCATGCCCGACCAGGGATCGCCCACACATATATGGCGGCAGAGAGTCTGGAAAATACAGCAAAAGAGCTGGGTTATACGATCAAAGTTGAGACAAATGGTTCGGGTGGCGATAAAAATGTCCTGACAGCGGAAGAAATTGCTGCCTGTGACGGAATCATCGTGGCAGCGGACAAGGAAGTCAGAATGGCACGATTCGACGGAAAGCCGGTCATTGTCACGAAAGTAGCAGACGGAATCCATAAACCACAGGAACTGATCGAAGACATCATCAATGGCAGGGCAAAGGTATATCATAATGATGGCAAAGGAGAAGAGAACGCCGGCATAGGCGATGAGAGCCTTGGAAGAAAGCTTTATAAAGCACTGATGAGTGGGGTATCCCACATGCTTCCGTTCGTTATCGGCGGCGGTATCCTGATCGCCCTTTCATTTATCTGTGACGGGGCAAATGCGGGAACAGATGTATTCGGAAATGGAGCTGCACTTGCAAAGTTTTTTAATACAGTCGGAAATACAGCGTTTGGAATGATGTTCCCGATCCTTGCAGGATATATTGCAATGGCGATCGGGGAAAGACCGGCACTGATGCCCGGTATTGTAGGCGGTCTGCTTGCAAAAGCAGGAACAAGTATTTTCCTGCCGGAAGATCAGTGGGTTTCTTCAGGATTTTTCGGAGCATTGATCGCGGGTTTTGTAGCAGGTTATCTGATGGTCCTGATCAAGAAACTGTTAGAAAAACTTCCTCATGCACTTGAGGGGACAAAACCGGTTCTGCTGTATCCGTTTTTGGGGATCGTAGCAATGGGAGCAATCATGATCTTTATTGTAAATCCACCGATGGGAGCATTCAATACATGGCTTAATAATGTCCTGACGAACATGGGAGAGGGCAGTAAGATCACACTGGGAGCAGTTCTTGGCGGTATGATGGCAATCGATTTCGGAGGACCATTCAATAAAGCAGCCTATGTATTTGGCACAGCGTCAATTGCCAGCGGACAGTTCGATATGATGGCGGCAGTTATGGCAGGTGGTATGGTTCCTCCGCTCGCGATTGCTCTGGCAACGACTTTCTTTAAGAACCGTTTTACAAAGAGTGAACAGCAGACAACCGTGACAAATTACATTATGGGACTTTCCTTTATCACAGAAGGAGCGATTCCGTTTGCTGCATCGGATCCGCTGAGAATCATCCCACCATGTGTGGTTGGTTCAGCAATTGCAGGAGCCCTTTCCATGGCATTTTAAGGCTGCGGTTCAAGAGCACCTCACGGAGGAATTTTCGTAATCGGTATTATCGATCATGGTCCGATGTTCCTTTTTAGCAATCCTGATCGGAGCAGTTGGGGAATGGCAGGAATCGTTTTGTTGAAAAAACCACTGAAAGCTGATTGAAAAATGATGGGATGTGTTATATAATGAACGCAACGTCTTAATAAAAGGAGGATATAACTATGAAAGAATTTAAATATGTGGTAACAGACCCGGAAGGAATCCATGCAAGACCTGCAGGAATCCTTGTAAAGCAGGCAGCAGGATATAAGTCAAAGTTACGATCGTAAAAGGTGAGAAAGAGTGCTGATGCAAAGAGAATCTTCGGAGTTATGGGGCTTGGTGTTAAGACAGGCGAAGAAGTTACGATTAAGGTAGACGGAGAGGACGAAGAGACAAGCAACAGCAGAATTAGAGGCATTCTTCAAGGAACCGTTTAAAAATCAGCATAATTATGATAACAATTCAGTTCAGGGAAAAGCGTGTTTGGCGGTGTTTCCATTGGAAAACTGATGTTCTATAAGAGAAATGAAAAAATCATCAAAGAACGCATATCAGATGATGCAGATGCAGAATGGAAACGATTTGAAGATGCAAAAGGTACAGCAGTTGACCAGTTGAAAGAGCTTTATGAGAAAGCTCTGGAAGATGTGGGAGAAGCAAATGCCATGATCTTTGAGATCCATCAGATGATGCTTGAAGATCTGGATTATCTTGAATCAATTGAAAAATTATCCGTTGACAGGAAGTGTGAATGCAGAGTATGCCGTTGCAACAACCGGAGATAATTTTCAAGGATGTTTGCATCTATGGATGATGCTTATATGCAGGGAAGAGCAGCCGATGTCAAAGATGTGTCAAGCGTGTGTATTTCCATATTCTCTGCGGAGTGATCAGGCGGAAAACGAGATGACTGAGCCGTGTATTATCGCGGCAGATGATCTGGCACCAAGTGAGACCGTACAGCTTGATAAATCGAAAGGTGCTTTCCTTTGCTACAATGTATGGTTCTTCCAATTCCCCATACGGCGATTCTGGCAAGAACAATGAATATTCCGGCTGTGATCGGAATGGGGAAGATTTCAATGACAAGTATGACGGAAAAATGGGTATCATTGATGGATTTACAGGAACAATCTATGTGGATCCGGATGAAGAGACACTGCAAAGATGCAGGAGAAAAGCGTGAAAGACCTTGAGCAGAAAGAACTTCTGAACCAGCTCAAAGGAAAAGAGAAAATGTGACAAAGAGCGGACAGAAAATCAACGTTTATGCGAACATTGGTAACGTTTCAGATCTTGGCAGCAGTACTTAAAAATGATGCAGGCGGAATAGGTCTGTTCGAAGTGAGTTCCTTTATCTTGAGAACAGCACTTTCCCTACAGAGGAGCAGCAGTTTGCAGCTTATAAGCAGGTTGTAGAAAGCATGGCAGGGAAGAAAGTCATCATCCGTACACTCGACATCGGTGCGGACAAGCAGGTGGACTATTTCGGACTCGACAAAGAAGATAATCCGGCACTGGGATACAGAGCAATTCGTATTTGTCTGACAAGACCGGAGATCTTCAAGACTCAGCTTCGTGCACTTTACCGTGCATCCGTATATGGAAATCTTTCCATTATGTTCCCGATGATTATTTCTGTAAGGAAGTAAGTAAGATCAAAGAGATCATCGCAGAAGTGAAAAAAGAACTGAGAGCAGAAAAGATTCCATATCAAAGAAGATGTAGAACTTGGAATTATGATTGAGACTCCGGCAGCAGTTATGGTAAGCCGTGAACTGGCGAAAGAAGTTGATTTCTTCTCTGTCGGAACCAATGATCTGACACAGTATAGAATCACCGTCAAAACCAGCTGATGAGTTCTATGATCCGCATCATCCGGCAGTGCTTTCTGCCATGATCAATGGCAGCAGATAATGCAACATGCAGAAGGGAAAATGGATCGGAATCTGTGGAGAACTTGGAGCAGACCTTGAACTGACAGAAGAGTTCCTGAAGATGGGACTTGATGAATTGTCTGTATCTCCGGCGATGGTACTGCCACTTAGAAAGAAGATTCGCGAGTGTGAGTAATTTGTGTTTTTGAGGATTCGTATGGGGAAATGAGCACTTTATAGAATGGTCGCAAGACCAGTCCTGCTATTACCACGAAGCACCGGCTCGCTCTACCTCATCCTTTGAAAGTGTGTAAAGAAGACGGACATTTATCGACTGAGATACTTAGCGTATTCAAAACAAAAGGGGGGGAAAGGATTTTATGGAGAAAGGAGATTTTTTGTGGCTGGGGCTTATGGTGGTGTTTTTGATTATTGAGCTTGCCACGGTTGGTCTGACTTCAATCTGGTTTTCGGGCGGTGCGCTGGCGGCGTTATTAGTTTCGCTTGCCGGAGCGGGAATGGTGATACAGATTGCTGTATTCGTAGTTATTTCAGCAGTGCTTGTGATTTTACCAGGCCCTTTGCAGCGAAGTATGTTAATGCGCATCATGTGAAGACGAATTGTGATGAATTGATTGGAAGGTTGTTAAGGGTGACAGAGACAGTTGATAATTTTGAACAGACCGGTACTGCAATTGCACAGGGGCTGGAATGGACTGCACGGTGCAAGTCAGACAAGGACAGAATTGAAAAGATTCGCTTGCCAAAGTAGCAGCAATTTCCGGAGTGAAACTGATTTTAAGAAATGTGAGGAGGAAAGAGCTATGATATTTGGACTTATTATTTGGATGATCATTATTGATCGTGGTGTGATTCTTACTGTCAAATATCCGTATCGTTCCGCAGGCGCATGCTTATGTAATGGAACGACTTGGAGGATACAAGGAGACCTGGGGGGTAGGATTCATTTTAAAGTGCCGATCCTGGACCGTGTGGCAAAAGAGTTTCACTTGAAAGAACAGGTTGTAGATTTTGCACCACAGCCGGTGATCACGAAAGATAATGTTACCATGCGTATCGATACCGTTGTATTTTATCAGATTACTGACCCGAAGAAGTATGCATACGGGGTAGAAAGCCCGATTGCGGCGATCGAAAATCTGACAGCAACAACGCTGCGTAATATTATCGGTGATCTGGAACTGGATGAGACACTGACTTCCCGTGAGACGATCAACTCCAAGATGCGTACGATCCTTGATATTGCGAACAGATGAATGGGGAATTAAAGATAAACCGTGTAGAGTTGAAAAAATATTATGCCTCCGAAAGCAATTCAGGATGCCATGGAGAAGCAGATGAAGGCGGAACGTGAACGAAGAAAGCAATCCTCCGTGCAGGAAGGTGAAAAAAATCTACGATCCTTGTAGCAGAAGGTGAGAAAAGAGTCGGTGATTCTGGAGGCAGAGGCATCCAAGCAGGCAGCGATCCTGAAAGCGGAAGCTGAAAAGCAGAAGCGGATCAAAGAGGCAGAAGGTCAGGCAGAAGCCATCCGTACTGTGCAGAAAGCGACTGCGGAAGGTATCGAGTATATCAAGGAAGCCGGTGCAGATGAGGCAGTTCTGACACTGAAGAGTCTGGAAGCATTTGCCAGGGCAGCAGACGGTAAGGCAACCAAGATCATTATTCCTTCTGATCTGCAGGGCATTGCAGGTCTTACGAAGACCATCGCAGAAGTAGCACGCCCGGATGTGACAGAAAAAGGTGGATTAATTGGAATCAGGAGAAAAAGTTGTCAGGATTTCGGTCAGAAATCTCACAATGAATTTATTTTAAAAATGAAGGGAGACATTGACAATCGTATTACGGCAGGGACTGCGGAAAAGGATGCGATGTTAAAAGGAAGGTGACTTCACCGGAAGATCCAGAAAAGTATGGGATTGGGATATCAGGCAGAAGTATCGCTGAAGATTTCTGTTCCCTGTCAGGGATTTACTCTGAGGGTAGAAGGCAGAGCAGATGGGATTATTGTAGATGAAACTTCAGACGGAAAGCTGCAGCAGGTGACGGTGGATGAGATCAAGGGAGTCCTGAGGAATCTGGAACAGATTCAGAAACCGGCAGGAGTACATCTGGCACAGGCAAAATGCTATGCATATATTTATGGAAAGAAAAAAGAACTGGAAAAGATCAGTATCCAGATGACGTATTGTCATCTGGATACTGAAGAAATAAGACGGTTTAAAGAAGAGTATACACTGGAAGATCTGAAAAGCTGGTTTGAAGAACTGGTGCATAGATATGAAAAATGGGCCAGGCTTCAGATTGAATGGGAAAAGATGCGGGATGAGACGATCCATCAATCTGAAATTTCCATTTTCATACAGGGAGGGACAGTTCAATCTTGCCGCATCTGTATATCGTACGATCGCAAGAAAGAAAAAGCTTTTTTATCCAGGCACCGACGGGGACAGGAAAGACGATGGCAGTTCTCTATCCTGCTGTCAGGGCGATGGGAGAAGGTCTGGGCGAGAAGATTTTTCTATCTGACTGCAAGGACGATCACAAGGACGGTTGCCGAGCAGGCTTTTTTTATTTTAAAGGAAAAGGGGCTGAAGTTCCGTTCAGTGACCCTGACAGCGAAAAAAAAAATTTGTTTTTTGTGAAAAAAGCAGAGTGTAATCCACAGGCCTGCCCCTATGCAAAAGGACATTTTGACCGGGTTAATGATGCGGTCTATGACCTTTTGAAAAATGGCGGCGGAATGGGAAGAAAGGAGATTGAGGAGCAGGCACAAAAGTTCCAGATCTGTCCTTTTGAATTTGCATTGGAGCTTTCGGTCTGGGCAGATGGGATTATCTGTGATTATAATTACGTATTTGATCCAAATGCACATCTGAAAAGGTTTTTCGCAGACGGAGGAAATAACCACTATCTGTTTCTGGTTGACGAAGCTCACAACCTTGTGGAACGTGGACGTGAGATGTACAGTGCGAGCCTGTATAAGGAAGATGTTCTTGAAGTGAAAAGAATTGTAAAGGGAAAAGATAAAAAGCTGACGAGAAGTCTGGAGAGCATGAATAAGGCATTTCTGGAACTGAAAAGAGAGTGTGAAAATTATCAGATTCTGGACAGCGTATCTGTCCTTGCACTGAAGGCGATGAATCTTCTGGACCGAAATGGAACGTTATTTAGAAGAACAGAGAGAGGGCAGGAAGGCAGGATGGAACGGAAGAAGAGATACTTCCATTGTTCTTTGGATTACGAAGTTTTCTGAACATCCATGATCTGCTGGATAAAAATTATGTGATATACAGCGAAATGCAGTCTGATGGAAGATTTATGGTAAAAGCTTTTTCTGTGTTAACCCGGCAGAGAATCTTCAAAAATGTCTGGAACAGGGCAACAGTACGATCTTTTTTTTCCGCAACATTGCTGCCGATACAGTATTATAAGTCTCTGTTATCGGTAGTTCAGGATGATTATGCAGTCTATGCAGAATCGACTTTCCCGGAAACGAACCGGAGTGTACTTCTGGCAGAAGGGATCAGTACAAAGTACACGAGCCGTGGAGAAGAAATGTATAGCAGGATCGCAGAATATATAGGGAAAACGATTGACAGTAAGACGGGAAATTATATGGCTTTTTTCCCGTCTTACCGCCTGATGGAGGCAGTGTATGAAAAATTCCTGGAGCTTGGGAAGAAAAAGTGAAGTTTTGCTTCAGTCGCAGTATATGGATGAGGAAGAACGGGAAGAATTTCTGAAAAAATTTGAAAAAGAGCAGGGCGGGACATTGGTAGCATTCTGCGTGATGGGCGGTATTTTTCAGAAGGAATCGACCTGACGCAGGATCGTCTGATCGGAGCCATGATCGTTGGAACAGGAATCCCGCAGGTATGCAACGAAAGGGAGATCCTGAAGCAGTATTTTTGGAGCAGAGGGATTTGACTATGCCTATCTCTATCCCGGAATGAACAAGGTGCTTCAGTCAGCAGGGCGTGTGATCCGTACGGAAAAAGATAAAGGGGTAATTCTTCTGATGGATGAAAGATTCCAAAGCCCGCATTATAGGAGAATGTTTCCGCGAGAATGGTCGGACTGTAGAAGATGTACGATGGAAAATGTGACAGAGCTGCTGACAGAATTTTGGAAAAAAGATCCCACCTGATCCGGAAAATGTGTCCGGGAAACCGGGCAGACCGGATGCAGGAGGGGGATGAGACTTATTCTTTCACCGGATTCTTCTTCCAATGGATTACTCTTCCACCGGATGGAAGCAACTCAGAAATTCCTGCGTTGCCTTGGAAAGCGGGAGCTGCTCATTGTATGCGATGACCAGCGAACGCTCCGGCATCTCTTCTTCCATATCCAGCTTGAAGATACCGTCAGATTCTTTGGAGATACAGTAATCAGGAATAAATGCAATTCCGAGTCCGATGCGTGCAAGGTCGATCAGAAGATCGTTGCTTGTCAGCTCAATCTCAGGAACAAGGTCTAACTGATGCTGCTGGAACAGGCGGTGGAGAAATTCATTGGTGGTACTGTTCTTATCCAGCATGAGGATCGGATAAGCAAGAAGGTCTGAAAGAGATCTTTTTTCTTTTAATTCTTCGTAATTATTCCCTGCGATAAATACATCACGGAAATTCTTGATCTTCATGGATGCGGAAATATTATTCAGGCTGGCATTGGGATAATTGACCACAATGAGATCTACCAGCCCGTTCTTGAGCAGTTCCGTACAATGCAGAGAAGTCTGATTGATCACTTTGATATGTACATTGGGGAACATTTTGTGAAACTTTTCAAGGTATGGTACAAGAAAGTATCTGCAAATTGTATCACTCGCACCAATACGGATCTGACCTCCGGTAGAAGCTGCATCAAGAAGCTGTGCCTCTCCCTTTTGGATCAGATTCATAGCCGGTTCAATATGGCGGAGCAGGATCTCACCTTCCGGGGTAAGCTGGACTTTTTGGTGCTTCTGATAAAGAGTGTCTGATCCAGTTTCCGCTCCAGTGTCTTGATCGACTGGCTTACAGCAGACTGAGAAATAAAAAAGCTGCTTGGACGCCTCTGAAAAATTCAGCGTAGTTGCAACATGGTAAAATACCTTATATAGTTCATAGTTAATATCCATCATATTATTAGACCTCCTAATAAGTAATAATAGTATTATAAGATAAATACATAAAGAATACAACAAAAAGGAGTAAATTGTGAAAAAACGGGTCTTATCTTCTGAAAAAGTGAAAAGCAAAATAAGTCTGATTTTAAGCCGGATCCTGGGACTGATCCTGACGGTTTCTTTTTAGCGGTGTGGCTGGTCACGAGTGTCCGACTCGTACTTTATTCGGATGTTGATCTGTACCGGGCGGAATATGAAAAATACGGGGTATTAGATGAATTGAACATGACAATGGGAGATACAATTTATGTAACCCGTGAGATGATGGCATATTTAAATGGAGAGCGTGAAGAACTGAAAGCAGAGACTACGGTGGATGGAATATGGAGAGATTTTTTAATGAGCAGGATCGGCTGCATATGAAGGATGTAAAGCAGATTTTTTGACTGGAGCAAGAGAGTCCGGTTTATGGCAGGAGTGACCGCAAGTTTTTCTTTTGTATTTCTGCTGATCTGCTTCTTCTGTGAAAAAACAGGTGCTGAAAAAACAATTTTGTGGAAGGTCTTATGGAAAGTGTACCGGAATATTGCGGGGCTGATTTTACTGGCAGGCGTTGTGGCCGGATTTGTGGTCAGCCGGAACTTTGATTACTGGTTTACATGGTTTCATGAAAAAGTTTTTTACGAACCGGCTGTGGATGTTTGATGCAGAAAAAGACTATATGATCCGAATGTTGCCGGAGGGCTTTTTCAGATATGGCAATGTGGTCCATGTGGATTTTCGGTGCAGGTGCAGTTATCACAGGAGGATTTTTTATGGGTGAAAAGCAGAAAAGAAACAATGAGAAGTTCCGTGGAAACTTTCCGGATGGATAACTGATTAGAAATGCTTATGATAAAGTTTAAATTTATTAATTATACGGATGTGCAATTATATGATACGATAAGCATAACAGGTTCATTCTAATTTGGTGTGAAGGAATAAGCACATAAGAGGAAAAGGAGATTGTATATGAGTAATGTAAAGCGTGTGTATGTGGAAAAAAACCGGAATTTGCCGTAACAGCGAAAGGGCTTGGACATGAGATCCGTCATTATCTCAGGAATTAAAGATGTGACCGGGGTACGGGTTCTGATCCGGTATGACGCAGAAAATATATCAGATGAGACATTTGAAAGAGCATGTGGCGGAGTGTTTGCAGAGCCTCCGGTCGATATCCTTTACAGAGAAAGTTTTACAAAAATGAGACAGATCGGTGCTTTTCAGTTGAATTTCTTCCGGGTCAGTTCGACCAGAGAGCAGATTCAGCAGAACAGTGTATCAGTTTTATTAAAGAAGATGAGACACCGGTGATCCGTAAAGCAGCGGTAACTTATGTGATCGAAGGGAAATATATCAGAGGAAGAGTTTGAAGGCAATCAAGAATCACTGCATCAACCCGGTAGATTCAAGAGAAGCTGCTATGCAGAGAACCGAAGACACTGGTAACGGTATTTGAAGAACCGGCAGATGTAAAGGTATTTTGACGGATTTAAGGATATGCCGGAGGCAGAACTGAAAGAGTTGTATGATTCACTTGGTCTTGGCGATGACGTTTAAAGATTTCCAGCATATCCAGAAGTATTATCATGGAGAGGAAGACCGGAATCCGACGATGACAGAGATCCGTGTACTGGATACTTACTGGTCAGATCACTGCCGTCATACGACATTTTCTACAGAATTAAAAGATGTAAAATTTGATGACGGAGATTACAGAGATGCCATCGAGGATACATATAAAGAGTATCTGAAAGATCACAGTGAGATCTTTAAAGGAAGAGAAGATAAAATTTGTATGCCTGATGGATCTGGCACTGATGGCAATGCGTCGTCTAAAAAAAAAGAAGGAAAGCTTGCAGATCAGGAAGAGTCCGATGAGATCAATGCGTGCAGTATCGTTGTACCGATCAAGGTAGACGGTGTCGAGGAAGAATGGCTGATCAGTTTCAAGAATGAGACACACAATCATCCGACGGAAATCGAGCCATTTGGTGGCGCAGCTACCTGCCTTGGCGGTGCAATCCGTGACCCGCTTTCCGGACGTTCTTACGTATATCAGGCGATGCGTGTGACGGGAGCGGCTGACCCGACGGTTTCAGCGAACGAGACAGTGAAAGGAAAGCTTCCACAGAAAAAAAGCTGGTGCGTGAGGCTGCACATGGATACAGTTCTTATGGCAACCAGATCGGTCTTGCAACCGGACTGGTAAAAGAGATTTACCATCCGGATTATGTCGCAAAGCGTATGGAAATCGGAGCTGTCATGGGTGCAGCTCCAAGACGCGCAGTCATCCGTGAGAATTCCGATCCGGGCGATATCATTATCCTCCTTGGAGGACGTACCGGTCCTGATGGCTGTGGAGGAGCAACAGGTTCTTCCAAGGTTCATACAGAGGAGTCCATCGAGACATGCGGAGCTGAAGTGCAGAAGGGAAATGCACCGACAGAGCGTAAGATCCAGCGTCTGTTCCGCAGAGAAGAAGTCAGCCATCTGATTAAAAAGTGTAATGACTTTGGTGCCGGAGGAGTTTCAGTTGCCATCTGAGAACTGGCAGACGGACTGCGGGTAGAGCTGGATAAAGTGCCAAAGAAATATGCAGGACTGGACGGAACAGAGATCGCGATTTCCGAATCCCAGGAAAGAATGGCAGTAGTTGTCGATCCGAAAGATGTAGATGAGTTTATGGCATATGCGAAAGAAGAAAATCTTGAGGCAACGGTTGTAGCAGTCGTTACGGAAGATCCGAGACTGGTTCTTGTATGGAGAGGAAAAGAGATTGTCAATCTTTCACGTGCATTTCTTGATACAAATGGTGCTCACCAGGAGACAGACGTAGAAGTAGAGATGCCGTCCAGAAAAGACAGCCTTTTTATCAAAAAAGAAGTAGAAGATGTAAAAGAGACCTGGCTGAATACTCTTTCTGATTTAAATGTATGCTCGCAGAAAGGACTTGTTGAGATGTTCGACGGTTCAATCGGCGCAGGTTCGGTATTTATGCCGCACGGTGGAAAATATCAGATGACAGAGACACAGGCCATGGTAGCAAAGGTTCCGGTACAGAATGGTACAACGGACAGCGTATCCATGATGAGTTACGGTTTTGATCCGTATCTGTCAAGCTGGAGCCCGTATCATGGAGCAGTTTATGCGGTGACAGAATCAGGTGCAAAGATCGTGGCAGCCGGTGGAGATTATAGTAAGATCCGTTTTACTTTCCAGGAGTATTTCCGCAGAATGAGTGAAGATCCGAAACGCTGGAGTCAGCCTTTTGCTGCATTGCTCGGAGCGTATGCGGCACAGATCGGATTTGGCCTTCCGTCAATCGGAGGTAAAGGACAGTATGTCCGGTACATTCAATGACATTGATGTTCCTCCGACACTGGTATCTTTTGCGGTCGATATGGCACTGGAAAGGATATCATCACACCTGAACTCAAAAAAGCAGGAAATAAACTTGTATGGCTTAAGATTGAGAGAGATGAAAATGATCTTCCGGTTTATGAGAAAGTGATGGAGCAGTATGGAAAGATCCATGAAGATATTCAGAAAGGAAGAATCGTTTCCGCATACGCACTGGACCGTCATGGTATTGCCAGTGCTGTAAGCAAGAAGATGGCATTTGGTAACAGACTGGGAGTTCAGCTTGAGACAACGGTGGATAAAAAGGATCTGTTCGCACCGGCATTTGGTGATCTCATTGCAGAGGTACCTGCGGGAGAAGTGGAGAACCTTGTGGCTGACTATACAGAGATCGGAGCAGTAACTGAGGAAGCAGTGCTGGCATATGGGGATGTAACGATCAGTCTGAAAGAGGAGAACAGGCATGGACAGGTACTCTTGAAAAAGTATTTGCAACAAAGTCTGCAGCAGATTCTGATAAAAAGGTAGAAGAAAAGTTGTTTAATACAGCAGATATCCATATCTGCAGCCATAAGATCGGACAACCGACTGTCTTTATTCCTGTTTTCCCGGGAACAAACTGTGAGTACGACAGTAAACGTGCATTTGAGCGGGCAGGTGCAAAGGTGATTACGAAAGTATTCCGTAATCTGGACGCAGAGGATATCAGAGGATCTGTTGGTGAATTTGAAAAAGCCATCGGACAGGCACAGATGATCATGTTCCCGGGTGGATTCAGTGCAGGAGATGAACCGGATGGTTCTGCCAAATTCTTTTGCAACAGCATTCCAGAATGCAAAGATTAAAGAAGCGGTAGAGAAATTGTTGAATGAAAGAGATGGACTGGCACTGGGTATCTGTAATGGATTCCAGGCACTGATCAAACTTGGTCTTGTACCATATGGTGAGATCATAGGTCAGACGGAAGATTCACCGACACTTACATACAACACGATCGGCCGCCATATCTCCAAGATGGTCTATACAAAAGTAGTAACCAACAAGTCCCCATGGCTGCAGGGAGCAGAGCTTGGCGGAGTCTATACGAATCCGGCTTCCCATGGAGAAGGAAGATTCGTTGCAAGTGAGGAATGGCTGGACCGGCTTTTCGCTAACGGACAGGTTGCAACACAGTACTGTGATCCGGAAGGAAATATCACAATGAACGAAGAATGGAATGTCAACGGTTCTTACTGTGCGATCGAAGGTATTACAAGTCCAGACGGAAGAGTCCTTGGTAAGATGGGACATTCAGAACGTCGTGGGGATCATGTTGCGATCAATATTTACGGAGAACAGGATATGAAGATCTTCGAATCAGGAGTAAAATATTTTAAATAAAAAATTGCGGTAAAATATTGCAGATTGTAGAAAAGTTCAGCGATTGCTGGACTTTTCTGCTTTTAGAACCGTCTTTCTGTAAATTCTGCAGTTGAGGATCGTAAAAGTCAGGCAAGGACGGCAAAAGTCGGAGATGATAATTAAAAAAATTGAAAAAAGTGTTGACATTTGCGATGAGATGATAGTATAATAAGCAAGTCGGTTGCGGGAAAGAGTAATCAGAACCGCAAGAGATACAGGTATATGGGGGTCTTAGCTCAGCTGGGAGAGCATCTGCCTTACAAGCAGAGGGTCACAGGTTCGAGCCCTGTAGGCCCCATACCAATTTAATATGGCGGGATAGCTCAGTTGGCTAGAGCACACGGTTCATACCCGTGGTGTCGCTGGTTCAAATCCAGTTCCCGCTACTATATGGGGTCTTAGCTCAGCTGGGAGAGCATCTGCCTTACAAGCAGAGGGTCACAGGTTCGAGCCCTGTAGGTCCCATTCTTTTAAATTTATAGGACATTCAGTAAATATTATGGCGAGATAGCTCAGTTGGCTAGAGCACGCGGTTCATACCCGCGGTGTCGTGGGTTCAAATCCAGTTCCCGCTACTTGGTTTGAGAAGCTCTGAGGGGCTTCTTTTTTTTGTTGCCTCCCTGATAAGCTGCATCCGTCCCGAATGATCACTGTTGTATTTGCGATACCGGATGGTGTATACTTGAAAAGATGAGAGAATCAGGAGGAACAATATTTTGTACGAAAGAAAGTATCATAAGCACATCTCCGCAAGACATAACTGGTTTGACCTGAAGTTGAACGAAGTATGGCAGTATCGGGATCTGATCTTTTTATTTACGCAGAAGAATTTTACGGTAAGTTATAAGCAGACGATCTTAGGTCCGTTATGGCTTTTATCAATCCATTGTTGACCAGTGTTATGTATATGGTTGTATTTGGAAATATTGCGAAACTTGGAACGGACGGGATTCCGCAGCTTTTATTTTATCTGAGCGGAAATGCAGTATGGAGTTATTTTGCCGCCTGTCTGAATGGAAATGTGGCAACGTTTACATCGAATGCACGTTTGTTCGGAAAAAGTGTATTTTCCGAGACTGACTGTTCCGATTTCCAATGTTCTCTGTAGTGTGATCCGGTTTGGAATCCAAATGCTGCTGGTAGTGATTCTGCTCGGATATTATATATGGAAAGGGGCTGTCAGTCCTCACTGGGAAGCTCTTCTTCTGATTTTTTACTTTTACTATGGCTTGGCTGCATGGGGATGGGAGTCGGGATTCTGATCTCCAGTGTGACGACAAAATACAGAGATCTTTCAGTACTGGTGGGCTTTGGAATGTCACTATGGATGTATGGCACACCGGTGGTTTATCCAATGAGCATTTTACCTGAAGGAATCCTGAAAAAATAATCTTATTAAACCCGGTCACTGCTCCGATGGAAATGTTCCGTTATATTTTACTGGGGAAGGAAATATTCTTCCGGTGAGTATCGGAGTTTCACTTCTTTTTACAATACTGGTAATGCTGGGAGGAATAGTCGTATTTAATAAAGTGGAAAGAACATTTATGGATACGGTGTAAAGGAGGACGGAATGGAAAAGGAAAATCTGGCGATCCGAATTTCAGGGGTGAAAAAGGAGTATCGTCTTGGGAATATCGGGGAAGAACTTTGCAGGCAGATCTTCAGTCCTGGTTTGCAAGAAAGCGGGGCAGAGAAGATCCAAATGTAAAAATCGGGCAGGATGAACGGCTGGTCGGACAAAATTTATGGCATTGAACGGGATTGATCTTACGATCCGTCAGGGTGAAATGTGGGAATCATTGGAAGTAACGGTGCAGGAAAATCGACCCTGCTGAAACTGCTGGCACAGGTGACGGCACCGACAGAAGGAGAGATTGACCTCTATGGAAGAGTGACTTCCATGCTGGAAGTCGGAACCGGTTTTAATGGAGAGATGACCGGAAGAGAAAATATTTACATGAACGGAACGATTCTTGGAATGTCAAAAGCGGAGATCAGAAGCAAAATGGAACAGATCATTGAGTTTTCGGAGGTAAGGGAGTTCATTGATACACCGGTCAAGCGATATTCTTCCGGTATGTTTGTAAAGCTGGCTTTTTCTGTGGCAGCACATCTTGACAGCGAGATCATGATCATGGATGAAGTGCTGGCGGTCGGTGATATGGCATTTCAGAAAAAAGTGTCTGGATAAGATGCGGGAAGTTGCACAAAAGGAGAACAGAACGGTTTTATATGTAAGCCATAATATGAATACGATCCGGAGACTGTGCGACAGATGTATTGTGCTGGATCAGGGAAAAGTGATCTATGACGGCGAAGTAGAGGGTGCCATCGCAGTGTATATGGATCATGCAGTTGGAGAAAATGAGACTGACATGGATCTGGCAGAAAAAAAGCAGCGTGCCGCCCGCATTCTGAACCTTCAGCGGAATCAGGGACTCTTTATGGAGCATCTGACCATGAAGGGAAAGATCACTCCGGTTTTTGCAAGGGAAGAAACACTGGATTTGAGGATCAGAGTCAGGACCACGCAGCCTTTGAAAAATGTCATGTTCCGTCTGACGCTGCGTACGGACAGTGATTCGGGATTGGGAACATTCTGGTCAAAGCCGGTAGATTTTCCTGCGACAGGAGAGCAGGATATGGAAATGAGCATGCCATTACAGCTCTTTGAGAAGGGAATCTTTTATGCCAGCATTGGGTTTTATCAGAAGACAGCGGGCGGAGAACCACGGATACTGGATCATATTACCAGAGCATTTAAGATTGAAATCCCGGCAGTGCAGGATGGAGTACCAATGCATACGGGTATCTGCGGTTCCGGAAATGAAGATACAAAAAATGAAGAACGTAAGAAAAAAGGGATCAAGATGAATAAAAAGGTGGAAATGTGATCAGAATCGTATTAGGAGTATATCTGATCTATCTTGAGTGAATATTTTTATTGAAGTTGTTCAGAAGAATCCGGCTAATTCAGGATTTATGGGAGTAGCCGGCGGTATATTTGTCATTGTCGGAGCGGTCTATGCATTTCTTGCGGCAAAAAAGTGTTTGCTGAGATGAAAAAAGAGAAGAATGTCGAAGAAGAGCTTTCAGTTTCAGAAGCGGATGGAAATGAAATAAAATGGCAGGAGGCAGAAATATCCCATGCGAAGAAAGAATCAAAAGGACCAGTCATGGTAGAGGCAGGACCGGACAGGAATGAAAGAAAAGAGGCAGAAAAAAGAGAACAAGGTGAACACCGGAGAAAAAATAGCAGATAAGGAAAGGGCAGATAAGGAAAAAGTGACGGCTGAAAAAAAAGGCAGATAAAGAAAAGGCGGAGACCGAGGCAAAAGCCGGTAAAGGAGAAAATCCGGCAGAAAGGGACAAGGTGAAATAAAATGCGGGTAGGCATGGGATATGATGTTCATAAACTGACAGAAGACCGGAAACTGATTCTTGGCGGAGTTGAGATCCCTTATGAAAAGGGACTTTAGGACATTCTGATGCAGATGTTCTGCTGCATGCGATCATGGATGCACTGCTGGGAGCAGCGGCACTGGGGGATATCGGAAAGCATTTCCCAGATATAGATCCGCAGTATAAAGGCATTTCAAGTATCAAATTACTGGAACATGTAGCAGCATTACTGGATGAAAATGGATATGTGATCGAGAATATTGATGCGACGATCATTGCGCAGCGTCCAAAGATGCGTCCGCATATTGACCAGATGCGGGAAAATATTGCAAAGGCACTTGGCGTGGAAACCGATCAGATCAATGTAAAGGCTACAACGGAAGAGGGCCTTGGCTTTACCGGAACAGGTGAGGGGATTTCTTCTCAGGCAATCTGTGCAATCGAGAAATATACCAATTATAGCAGTATAGATGTTGCAGCACCGGCTGCGGGGTGTGGAGGCTGTTGTGCAATGAACAATCAGTGAGATCAGAAAGACGAGGAAAAGAGGATGGAAATCCGTAAACTGGAATCTGCAGAACATGGAAAGACCCGATTTTTGTGGGAAAAGATTTTCAAGGAAGACAGTCAGACATTTGTAGATTATTATTATTTTATCAGGACAAAAGAGAATGTGATCTATGTAGTTGAAGAAGACGGAGCAATCCGTTCCATGCTGCAAAAGAATCCATACCGGATGAAACTGGAAGATTCGGTTTTTGATTCGGAATATATTGTCGGAGTCGCAACGGAAAAGGAGTACCGGAGCAGAGGGTATATGCGGCAGCTTCTGATCGCGGCACTGGAAGAGGAAAATAAGAAAAAAGCATCCTTTACTTTTCTTATGCCGGCAGCAGAAGCAATTTACAGCCCGTATGATTTTCGATATATATATCATCAGAAACAGATGGAACTGGACTCTGACGTTTTCTTTGCCTTAAAAAGAGATAAAAAACCGGCAAAAAAGAAAGCAGAGACAGGGGAAGACAGGAAAGAGTTACACGGGATGCCGAACTGGGAGATGCAGAAAGGATCGCTGCGTTTTTGAAAAAAATGAATCCCCGAAATGGGCAGTCTGCACAGTGAGGGACAGCGTATATTATCAGACCAAAATTCTGGAACAGCAGAGCGAATCCGGTGGAGTACGGCTGATCTTTGAAGAAAAAAGATTTAGTCGGTGTCTTCTTTTATGCAAGAGAGGACATTCTTGAGATCCTTGAACCGGTTATCCTGCAGGAAAAAGAGGATGCATTCCTGGAGGCGGTGGAAGAACTGCGAAGAAAAGGAACTGGTGAAGATCCTGGGATGTACGGAGAAAATGCGGGAATTGTGGGAAAATGTCCATGGCGTGAGGACGGAAGAAGCCTCTCATCATGGCACGGATTACGCATCTGCCGACTTTCCTGTCTGCGATGAAAGTTCCTGAGGAAGAGAAAGTAGACTGCTCCTTTGCGGTGATCGATCCTTTGCTTCAGAAGAACAGTGGTGTATGGAGAATGAAAAGTGACTGGGGAGAAGATAAACTTTGTGTGAGTGAGACGGAAGATTCCGAGGAGTTTTTCCGATCGATGCACTGACCCAGCTTTTTTATTTGGAACTGTACCGATCAGAGAGATCGCAGAGCGGACGGATGTAATGGCAACAGAGCGGCTGGTGGCAGAACTGGAGAAAATCTGTAAACTGAACCGGGTTTTCTTAAATGAGATTGTATAATGCGGTTGACAAAAACTGAAAAGTTGAATAAGATAATGTAAGTGAGTAGGATTGTGGGAGTGCGTAGCACGGAGCAATCCGTAGGCATCAAAGTCGGGAGCTTTTTGCCCCGACATCATGTAAGTGAGTAAGAAAAAAGACCAGGAACAGGAAGAGTAGCTATGTTCAGGCTGCCAGAGAGTGGGTGTCATCGGCTGGAAGCATCCTTAAGTTATGAAGATTGTGAAGTGCCCCCGGGAGTTGATCCTGCGAAAGAGTAAGTAGCGGGATACGTTGACACGCGTTAAGTGTATTAAGTGAAAGAAGAGGATTCTTTTATTAGAGTGGAACCGCGGAGAAGACTTCGTCTCTATTTTGAGACGGAGTCTTTGTTGTTCTTAAACTTTTGAATAGGGTGTTAGGAGAGAGGAAAATGAGCATATTATCGTATGTGAAAGATGAAATTCAGGTTATACGGGAGCGTGATCCTGCAATCAAATCGAATATGGAAGTATTTTTATATCCTAGTTTTAAAGTCATATTGAATTATCGGATCGCACATAAGCTGTATCTGAAAAAGCATTTCTTTTGGGCAAGATGGATCTCCCAGAGGGCTGCACGAAAGACAGGAATTGAAATCCATCCGGGTGCGACCATTGGAAAAGGTCTTTTTATTGACCACGGAAGTGGCGTTATCATTGGAGAAACGACGATCATTGGAGATAATGTGACTTTGTATCAGGGCGTAACACTTGGGGGTACAGGAAAAGAACAGGGAAAACGTCATCCAACGTTGAAAGATAATGTTATGGTCAGTGCAGGGGCAAAAGTAATCGGTTCTTTTACGATCGGGGAAAATTCAAGATCGGGGCAGGATCCATTGTGCTTGAAGAAGTTCCACCGAACTGTACAGTTGTCGGTGTGCCGGGCAGAATTGTAAAGATGGATAATAAGAAAGTTCCGCGAAGCGATATGGATCAGATCCATCTGCCGGATCCGGTACTGAATGATATCCGTGAACTCCAACAGGAAAATATTCAACTTCACAAGCAGTTGGAGGATATGGTAGAATATATGAAATGCTTAGAGAAGAAAAAAAAAATATGAAGACGCAGCAAATGAAAATTTATAATACATTGACAAAGAAAAAAGAAGAATTTGTGCCGTTGGAAGAAGGAAAAGTAAAAATGTATGTATGCGGTCCGACCGTTTACAACTTTATTCATATCGGAAATGCGCGTCCGATGATCGTGTTTGATACAGTAAGAAGATATTTTGAATATAAAATTATGATGTGAATTTTGTATCAAATTTCACAGATGTAGATGATAAGATCATTAAAAAGGCAAATGAAGAAGGCGTTACTGCGGAAGAAATCTCCAAAAGATATATTGCAGAGTGTAAGAAAGATATGGAAGGAATGAATATCCAGCCGGCAACGAAGAATCCTCTTGCAACAGAAGAAATTGGCGGAATGATCAGCATGATCGAGACTCTGATTGAAAAAGGTTATGCCTATGAAAAGAACGGAACTGTTTACTACCGAACAAGAAAGTTTGCAGAATACGGCAAGCTGTCCCATAAAAATCTGGACGATCTGCAGTCCGGTGGACGTGCATTGCTTGTAAGCGGTGAAGATGAAAAGGAAGATTCACTGGATTTCGTATTATGGAAGCCAAAGAAAGAGGGCGAACCTGCATGGGTATCTCCATGGGGTGAAGGACGTCCAGGCTGGCACATCGAGTGCTCGGAAATGTCCAAAAATATTTGGGAGAGCAGATAGACATTCATGCCGGTGGAGAGGATTTGATCTTCCCGCATCACGAAAATGAGATCGCACAGAGTGAGGCTGCAAATGGTAAGATTTTTGCAAGATACTGGATGCATAATGGTTTCCTGAACATCGACAACCGCAAGATGTCCAAATCTCTCGGAAATTTCTTTACCGTAAGAGAAATTTCTGAAAAATATGATCTACAGGTTCTGAGATTTTTTTATGCTGAGCGCACACTACAGAAGTCCGTTGAACTTCAGCGCAGATCTGATGGAAGCTGCTAAAAATGGGCTGGAGAGGATTACAACAGCAGCAGAGAACCTGAAATTCCTCATCAATAATGCAAGAACGGAAGATATGAGTGAGGATGAGAGAAAAAAACTTGCCGGATCGATAGCATATGTCGAGAACTTTGAGAAAGCAATGGATGATGATTTTAATACAGCAGATGCGATTTCAGCAGTATTTGAACTTGTAAAATATATGAATACGACAACTGACGGAGCAAGTTCCAAAGAATATCTGCAGAATCTGTTTGACTGTCTTATAAGACTGACGGATGTTCTGGGAATTATTGTGGATAAGGAAGATGAGATCCTTGCATCTGATATTGAAGCACTGATCGAAGAACGTCAGGCAACAAGAAAAGCTAAGAACTTCGCAAGAGCAGATGAGATCAGGGATGAACTTCTGGCAAAGGGAATCATCTTAAAAGATACCAGAGAAGGAGTACAATGGAAAAAAAGCGTAGGTTTACAGGATTGGAACCATTTATCAGGAAAATGGTTCTGGGGATGAAGTGTCAGATTGACCGTCGAAGCAGTGTCATGAGTGGAATACGAAAGACTGACAGAACTGGACGATCGGACTGCTGAGGCTATGGAAGAAAAAAGACTGACAGAACTTTGATACAGAAAGAAATGAAGGAGCAAAGAATGCGGGAAAATAAAAGATATCATGAAGCAGAGAACCATACGGGACAGGATAATTCCCATACGCTGGTTATTGAAGGCAGAAATGCAGTACTGGAAGCATTCCGGTCAGGAAAACCGATCGACAAAGTATTTGTACTGGATGGGTGTCAGGACGGTCCTGTGCGAACGATTGTAAGAGAAGCAAAAAGCATGATGCCCTGTTGAATTTTGTGACAAAAGAGAGACTGTCGCAGATTTCTGAGACCGGAAAGCATCAGGGAGTTGTGGCATATGCAGCAGCATATGAATATTCAACGGTTGATGATATGCTTGCACTTGCAGAGGAACGGGGAGAAGATCCTTTTATCCTGATCCTTGATAATATCGAAGATCCGCATAATCTGGGAGCTATGATCCGAACAGCGAATCTGGCAGGTGCACACGGCGTAATCATTCCAAAAGACGGGCAGTCGGGCTGACGGCAACTGTTGCAAAGACTTCGGCAGGGGCATTGAATTATACTCCGGTTGCCAAAGTGACGAATCTGGTTAAGACGATGGAGGAACTGAAAAAGAAGGGGATGTGGTTTGTCTGTGCGGATATGGACGGTGAGCCGATGTATCATCTGAACCTGACAGGACCAATGGGACTTGTGATCGGAAATGAAGGAGAGGAGTCAGCAGACTGGTAAAAGAAAACTGTGATTTTGTAGCAGGAATCCCCGATGAAAGGTCAGATCAATTCTCTGAACGCATCGGTGGCAGCAGGAGTTCTTGCATATGAGATCGTAAGGCAGAGAATCATAAAAGGACAGTAGACGCAGGAGCATTTGAGTAAGAACCGATGGAAAAATATGATAAAGTGACGGATGAGCAGCTTATCAGGGATTTCCGTAATGGAGACCGGGAAATTATGGATCATCTGATGATGAAGTATAAAGCAATGGTAAGAAAAAAGCCAGGGCGATGTATTTGTTTGGCGGGGAGAACGAAGATCTGATCCAGGAAGGGATGATCGGACTGATCAAAGCTGTCCGGGATTATGACCCGGATCAGGGAGCTTCTTTTGCGAGTTTTGCGGAACTTTGTGTGTCAAGACAGATGTATTCCGCAATCGAGGCATCAAAAAAAAAAAGCACATACCGTTAAATTCATATGTATCGCTGTATGATGACAGTGGTCAGGAAGGAGAGGAAAGAAGAACCCCTCTGATCGATACCATTGAGCCGGTTCGTGATAATGACCCGGAAGTGCTGTATTTGGGGAAGAAATTTACGGAAGTTTTTATTGAACAGTTGAAAGATACTTTGAGTCCTTTGGAGAACCATGTGCTGTATCTGCATTTAATGGGAACGGATTATAAGACAATCGCAGAGCTTCTGGGCAAAAGTCCGAAGTCAATTGATAATGCCCTGCAAAGGATCAAAGCAAAGGCAGAAAAGATGCTTGACAAATCAGAATAAGCTCTTTCAGAGGAGATACAAATGAATAAAGGGAAAAATTGTTTTTTTGCAATACTCGTATTTGGATTAACGATGGCAGTATTTAATGGAATGTCGGTCGTATTGGCTGTATCTGCGTCCATCGGTGGAGGAATCATTCAGGGAGCAAATGGAGTGAATATGACCTACGATTATCTGATGGATCATATGAATTTCTATTCTGTACTGGTTTATCTGATTCCGCTGGCTATTTTTGGACTCTGGTATTATTTCGCATTTGTGGATCAGAAAGGTACAGAAAATTCCTGTCCGTGAAAATAAAAAAGTTAGATATAACAGGGTGTTTGATCCTCGTGGTTTTACATTTTCAATCCAGCATGTGACGAGTCTGGTGATGGCAGTAATCAACCAGTTATTTCCACAGGCAATGGAAACTTATACGGAAATGATTGATAGTTCGGGAATTACGGGTATTCGCTGATGTGGGTAGTCAGCACGCTGATTCTCCCTCCGCTGGTGGAAGAAATGATCTTCCGTGGACTGATTATGGGATATCTGAGGAGAACCGGAATGCACTGGATGATCGCCAATGTGATCCAGGCAGTCTGCTTCGGCATTTTTCATCAAAATTTAGTTCAGGAATCTATGCAGGGCTTCTCGGACTGGCACTTGGATATGTAGCGTATCGTTATGGAACACTATTTGCATCTATGCTGATGCATCTGCTCTATAATCTTTTCGGAACTGTACTGATTGATATTGAATCAAGTATTATGCCGGACTGGATGCTGGGGCTTCTGATTTTCCTCTGTGTGCCGCTTACAGTTGTGGGAATTGTGCTTGTATATATCAAAACAGTAAATACAGATAAAAAGCAGGAGAGCAAGATATAAAGAGATTTGTAATACAGAGAGTCACAGAGGCTGCTGTCCGGGTGGATGGTGAACTTCTTGGACAGATAGAGAAAAGGATACCTGGTTCTGATTGGTGTGGCAGAATCAGATACGGAAAATGCAGATAAGATGGTAAAGAAGATGATCGGACTGCGGATTTTTGAAGATGAGCAGGGAAAACGAATCTTGCATTGAAAGATGTGGGAGGCAGTCTGCTTCTTGTGTCGCAGTTTACACTGTATGCAAACTGTAAAAAAAGGAAACCGTCCAAGTTTTATTGAGGCAGGCTCCCCGGGAAAGCGAATGCCCTGTATGAATATATTATAAAAAAATGCAAAGAAAGTGTGGAACTGGTAGAAACCGGCCGGTTTGGTGCAGACATGAAAGTGAGTCTGCTGAATGACGGACCGTTTACGATTGTTCTTGATTCGGAAAAATTATAAGATGTAAGAAAATTATTATAACAATTATAAGAGATTTTCTTGACTTTTCTGTCAGGGTAGTGTATATTTATGACTGCGTCCGGTTTTTGGACGCAATGTATATCTCCGGCGCAGTCGGTAGCGTCGCCTTGGTAAGGCGGAGGTCGGGGTTCAAGTCCCTAGACAGCTTTTGAACCCGGAATCGCCCGTGAATGCGGTGCTTCCGGGGTTTTCATTATTTCAGCAGCTCTGCGATACAGATCTTCAGGTCGTCATAGATTCCAACAGGAATCTCGTCATCAAAAGAATATTGATTGAAGTCTTCTATATCACCAAAAATAAGTTTGAACTGCCGTCATTGATTTACAATCCAGTATTCACAAACGCTAGCTGTGCGGTACAGTTCTTTGTGAGATAATCCATACGCTGACTGCCTGGTGATACGATTTCAATAATAAAAATCTGAGCACCGTTACATCCTTTGTCATTAATTTTGTTTGGATCACAAATCACTGAGATATCCGGTTCGACATAATTGTGATCGTCCTGATTTAGAAAGACGGCAATGGAGCGGGTAAAACTGCGCAAGCTCCACCGTGGGATGTAATATAATCCCGGATTGTTCCTGAAAGTTCCATTACAAGTTTTTTGGTGGAGATAACCTGGTGGTGCCATGTTGTAAAT
>VOFB01001342.1_pt1 | contig 28899 bp, 24 predicted proteins | sample 5384141 | NCBI WGS metagenome assembly VOFB01 (sample SAMN12384721, study PRJNA508395) | human gut metagenome | isolation source: healthy gut A | host: Homo sapiens | reverse complement strand
GTCGGAGACCAGCACGACGCTGGCTTCGAAATCGAAGGGCACGAACTGCTCCAGAATACAGGGCACGGCGAGCATCGGCAAAGCCTTCTCGATGTCGGCCTCGGTCTTCAGCACCAGCTGTCCGTGACCGTCGTACCCCAGCGTCCGGGTCTTCAGCACGGCGGGCAGGCCGATCTTCGCCACAGCGGCGCGCAGCGACGCTTCGTCGTCCGCGGCGGCGTATTCGGGCGTCGCCAGCCCGCCGGCACGGGCGTTGTCCTTCTCGCGCAGGCGGTCCTGCGAATCGTACAACGGACGGAAGCCCTGCGGGATGTTGTATCTCTTCTCAAGCGGAATCAGCACGCTGCCCGGCACGTTCTCGAACTCGTAGGTCACCGCGTCGCTGCGGCGGCAAAGCTCCTCCAGCGCCGCGGGGTCGTCGTACGCCGCCACGATCCGCTCGTCGCTGAGCGCAAAGGCCGGAGCGTCCGCCGCCGGATCGAGACACACCGTGCGCGCACCGAGCAGGTGCGCCTGTTCGATAATCATCAGCCCCAGCTGGCCGCCGCCTATGATGCCGATCGTCTTCATCTAAAGTTCCGCTTTAAGTACGTCGGCGGTCTGCTTGGCGCGGAACGCTTCGAGCCGGGCCGCGAGTTCCGCGTCCTGCAAAGCGAGAATCGAGACGGCGATCAGCGCCGCATTCTTCGAACCGTTGATCGCCGTGGTGGCCACGGGAACGCCCGCGGGCATCTGCACGATCGACAACACCATGCCGAAGTCTGTCCGTTGTCCTCGTCTCCGCAGTAACCGTCGGGCTTGGCCGAGTAGAGGCGATCCATCACCTCGCGCACCCACCACTGGGCCTTGTGGGGCTGTCCGCAGTAGTCATAGAGGTAGATCATGTGCTGTGCAGGCTGGTTTCCGTGGGCGTAGTTGCCCATGTTGGCCACCTGCATCTCGGTGATTTCGTGGATGCGGATCCGTAGTAGCTGTCGTCGTAGATCGGCGGCACCACGAACATTGAGTCGAACATCTGCGCAAAGCTCTTGCGGGCTCCCATCAGGTCGATCAAACCGCCGACATCGTGAAATACCGACCATGTGTAGTGCCATGCGTTGCCCTCTGTGTATGCATCGCCCCATTTGTAGGGGCTGAACGGCGACTGGAACGTCCCGTCGGCATTGCGCCCACGCATTAACTTCATTTCGGGGTCGAAGACATTCTTGTAATTTTGTGACGCCTTTTCCAGCCGTTTCGCATCTTCGTCCTTGCCGAGCATCTTCGCCACCTGTGCGATGCACCAGTCGTCGTAGGCGTATTCGAGCGTTCGGGCGGCATTTTCGGGAATATTCACGTCATAAGGGACATATCCCAGCGTATTGTAATACTCATACCCCCAGCGCCCTGTGGAGCTCACCGTGGGGTGTACCTTCCGGCGTCCTGCGAGCATCGCCTCGTAGAGCGTCGCAATGTCTTCCTCGGGGGTGACACCTTTCAGGATGGCATCCGAAACGACCGACGCCGAGTTGTTTCCGACCATGCACCCACGGTGTCCGGGCGAAGCCCATTCGGGCAGAAATCCGCTCTCGCGGTAAGCGTTTGCCAGCCCGGCCTGAATTTCGGCATTGACCGACGGATAGACCAGATTGAGCAGCGGAAACAGACTGCGGAAGGTGTCCCAGAATCCCGTGTCGGTATACATGTATCCCGGCAGTACCTCACCGTTGTAGGGGCTGTAATGCAGGATATTGCCGTTCTTGTCGATCTCGTAGAACTTGCGCGGGAACAAGGTCGAACGGTAGAGGCACGAATAGAACGTGCGGTACTGGTCCGTCGTGCCTCCCTCGACTTCAATACGTCCGAGCACCTCGTCCCAGCGTGCTTGCGCCTTGGCCTTCACGGTTTCGAAATCGTCCTTTCCCAGCTCTTCGAGGTTCTGCACGGCCTGCATCTGCGATATGAACGACGAGGCTGCGCGCACCGTTACCTGCTCTCCGCGCCGGGTTTCGAAACCTACCCGCACGAGGGCGTGTTCGCCGACTAACTGTTCGCCTTCGACGGGCTTCGTGCCGTCATAGATCTGGAAATCCCGGATCTTCCGGTCGAAGCGCACGATAAACCAGTTCTTGAAGTTGTCGGGCACACCTCCGCTGTTGCGCGTGGTGTATCCCGCGACAGTCCGTTTGTCGTGCATGACCCTGATGTACGATCCGCGGTCGAAAGCGTCGATCACCACGCCCGACTCGTCCGATTCGGGGAACGTGAAACGCATGATCGCAGCCCGCTCGGTCGGGGCGATCTCGGCCTTGATGTCGTGGTCGGCGAGGTATACCGAATAATAGTAGGGGCGTGCCTCCTCCGACTGGTGCGAGAACCAGCTCTGACGGCTCTCTTCATCGACCTTGTCGCGTCCGCGTACGGGCGCTGGCTGGAAGCCCCGGATTCGGTGCGCCCCGTAGGTATAGGCCCAGCCGTCGCCCATCTTGCCGGTCTGGGGCGTCCAGAAGTTCATACCCCAAGGCAGAGCGACGGCAGGATAGGTATTGCCCGTCGAAAGCGTGAAATCCGACTGCGAGCCTACCAATGTCGAAACATAGTCCGACGGACGCTGAGGGAATCGCTGCCCGGCCGAAGGGCACGAACAGCCGGCCAAAACGGCGGCGCAAAGGGCCGCGAAAAAGATATTTCTACTTTTCATAACTGTCATTTCCGTTTAAAGTTCGTACCATAGGGCAGGATCCGGTCCCATTTCGAATTCGAGCGTGCCGCCGGCGGCGATCTCTTCGAAACCGATATAGGGCTTGGCGTACGGCTCGCCGTTGAGCTTCACGCGCTGAATGTATTTGTCAGCCGCCGAATTGTTGTGCGCGATCACGGTGAACACGCCGTCGCGCACGCGCAGCTCGGCCTTGTCGAAGAGCGGCGAACCGAAGAAGTAGCGTCCTCCGGCCGGCTCGACCTGATAGAATCCCAGCGACGAAAGCACGTACCAGGCCGACATCTGTCCGGCGTCCTCGTTGCCCGACAATCCGTCGGGCTGGTCGTGGTAGAGCGTGGTCAGGATTTCGCGCACCTTGTCGGCGGTCTTCGCGGGCTGGCCGATCATCGTATAGAGGTAGACGACGTGGTGGCTGGGTTCGTTGCCGTGGGCGTACTGACCGATCAGACCCGAAATGTCGGGCGAAGCGGCGCCCTCCAGCACGGAGCTGACCGTGAAGAGCGAGTCGAGTTTTTCGACGAAAGCCTCCTTGCCACCGAAGCAGCCGATCAGCCCCTCGACGTCGTGCGGCACGAGCCACGTATACTGCCATGCGTTACCCTCGCAGTAGTCGTCCTCGCGGTGGGTCGAAGCGAACGGGTTGAAGGGGCGTGCGGAAGCCGCCTTTCGAATCGAGCCCGCGCATGAAGCGGGTTTCGGGATCGAAGAAGTGGCGGTAGGATTTGCTGCGATCGAGGAAATAGTCGTAATCGGCCGTATCGCCGCGCTGCGCCGCGACCTGAGCCACGGCCCAGTCGGCCAGCGCGTACTCCATGTCGTAGGCCACCGCTTCGTTGAAGAGGTCGCAGGGGATATAGCCGTATTTCATGCGCAGGTCCATACCCCGCTCGCCGAGCATGGCGGACTTCTTCAGCGCCTCGTAGGCCAGCTCCTTGTCGAAGCCGTCGTAACCTTTCAGCACGATGTCGGCCATGGCCGGGATGCCGGGATTGCCGACCATGCAGTCGGTCTCGTTGCCCGCGAGGTGCCAGACGGGAAGCTTGCCCTGCTGCGTGTAGATATGGAGCATCGTATTGGCGATGTCGGGCATCTTCTCAGGATGGAGAATCGTCATCAGCGGCTGGGCGGCGCGGTAGGTGTCCCACAACGAGAAGGTCGTATAGTTCACGAACGGCGCGGCGCGGTAGATCTCGCCGTCAGCGCCCCGATAGTCGCCGTTCACGTCGCAGAACTCCGACGGAGCGACCATCGTGTGGTAGAGCGCCGTATAGAAGATGCGGCGGGCGGCTTCGTCCGAAGTCTCGACACGCACCTTCTGCAGCTCGGCGTTCCACGCCTTGTCGGCCGCCGCCGCCGTAGCTTCGAAGTCCCAGCCGGGAAGTTCCGCCTGCATGTTGAGCTTGGCGTTCTCGATGCTCACGGGCGAAATCGCCACTTTCATATAGAGCGGCTCGCCGTCGGTCGTATCGAACTCCACGCGGGCGTAACGGCCCTTGACCGTAACGTCGCCCTCCTCCGGAACCGTCTCCGACGCATCGGGATAGGAGATATTCTTCACCGGCTTCGAGAATTCGGCCGTGAAGTAAACGCGCTGATCCTTGGCCCAGCCCGTCGAATAGCGGTAACCGCTGAGCCGGAGTCCGTCGGAAACGAATGCGGTCTCGGTGGCCTTGTCCCAGCAGCCGCCGTTTTCGAGGTCGAAGACCACGGCAACCTCCTGCGACACAGGGAAGGTGTATTTGTGCAGCCCGACGCGCTTGGTGGCGGTCAGCTCCACATCGACGCCGTAGCGGTCGAGCCGCGTGGCGTAATAGCCCGGACGGGCTTTTTCGTTCTTACGGCTGAAATAGGACCAAAGCCCCGACTGCGGGTCGTCCTCCGTGCCGCGGGCGTAGGTCACCCCGCCCACGACGGGCATCACCGTGACGTCGAACAGGTCGCCGATACCCGTACCGTTGAGGTGGGTATGGCTGAAACCGATGACGGTCGTATCGGAAATGTGGTATCCCGACACCCAGTCCCACGACTGCGGGATGCTGGTGGGGCCGAGCTGCACGGCGCCGAACGGAACGTTGGCCCCCATGAAGACATGGCCGTGGCCGCCCGTGCCGATGTACATGTCGACATACTGCGTCAGCGGCTTCTGCTCAGGCTGCGAACAGGCGGCCGAAATCAGCAGAACGGATAAGGAAAGAAGATGCTTGGGTTTCATTATGCAATCGTTTAAAATTTTTCGCAACGTTTTATTTCACGGTCACTTCGTCGAGGAAGAACCAGCAGGGGCAGCCTACGCCGTAATGCCACGGCGGACAGGTCTTGACGCCTTCGATTTCGACTTTGACATAGCGGGCCCGCACCGGTTGTGCGGCCGTGACGGCAGCCGGAACGAATTTCACGGGCACCGACTGGTCCTCAGGAAATTCCACCTGCCCGAACGGTGTCCAGTCCGCGTTGTCGGACGAAACGGAGTAGCGCACCGAACGGGGCAGCAGAATCCACTGGCCCAGCTGGTGCAGGAAATCGGTCTCGACCGTCGAGAAGGTCACGTCGCGGCCCAGATCGACGACGAAGGCGCCGTCCTTGCCCTCCCAGCCCGTCCAGCTCTCGACGAACGATGCGCCGCCGAAAAGACCGTCGGTCAGGGTCTTCTCGCCCGACGCCCGGTATTTCTCCGCAGGAGCGTCGATCCAGACGATCCGCGCGCCCAGCGCCAGATTGGAGTTCTCCGCAGGAAGATAACGTTTGCGGTAGAGCCGGCAGTATTCCTGCGGACTGTTGTTGCGCTCGTTGAGCGTCTTCACGCCGAATTGGGTCACGTATTTCTCGAACGCGTCCAGCTCGCTCACCACGGCGCCGAGATCCTTGTCGGCCGTCGTGCGGGCGATTTCAAGGTTGGAGTACATCAGCGGCAGACGCGTCAGGCGCACGCGGCGCAGCAGGACGGAATCCCCCGCCACGGCCCGCTCGGCGCAGTCGAACAGCTCTCCGTAACGCTTGCGGCAGGCGGCGTTGAGCATGCCGTCCTTGTGCGAGACGGGAGAATCGTATATCCACAACCGCTGGCCGCCCGCCAGCAATGCGCCTTCGAGCAGTTTTTCGTACTGATAAATATAAGGCGCAGCGGGTCCGTAATAACCGCGCATGAAACGCAGCATGAGCGAATCGGTATCCTGATCGGGATTCCACATCAGCTTGGCGACCACATAGGTGCGCATCTCCGAGAAATCGCCGCCGTACGAGCCGCCGATCTGCGAGAAGTGCATCGTGGCGTGGTTGCGACGGAAAAGCCCGATATTGGGTTTGAGTATCGGAAAGTTGGGGAACGGAGCGACCATGTTGTCGAAATTGATGCCGTAGTCCCACACGAAGATATTGTCCGACAGGGCTGCCCACCCCTCCATCGCTTCGATGAACTCGCGGCCCGACGCATTGTCCGTAAGGGGCACTTCGCGGTCGCAGTCGATGTCGCACAGCATGATATTGACGTTGGGCAGCGGCTTCACGTGCTTCGGGGCTGCATCGTAAAGAGGTAGGCCAGCGTCGAAAACTCCTTGTCGGGGAAACGCTCCGCCAGCTTGTTCAGGAAGCGGATATAGTTGCCCGAAAGCGCGCCTTCGTGCCGGTTGACCTTCTCGCACTCCTCACAGCGGCAGTAGGTGAAATTGCTGTCATTCTGGCTTATGGAGATGATGTTCATGCCGGGGTTGGCCCGGAAGATCGAATCGACTTTCGCCGCCACCAGCTCGAAGAGTTCGTCGTTGGTGAGACACCATTGGCTGGCGCGCCCGGACGTCGTTCGCCGTTGATGAACGAGTAGTATTCGGGATGCTCCGCGCCGTAGACCGACGCAGGAAGCAGGCTGTTGAAGGTGTGCACCCACAACCCGCCGGCAAAAGATGTCGCGCGGCTCCTCCAGACGCAGGGCCAGCCGGTACACGGAGTCCTGCGCCATGCCGTAGCCCTGACTCTGGCGATAGCGGAACGCCGGGTTTTCGGCGAAGTCCATCGCCGGAAGCGTGACGGTCGGATTCCGGTCGAGGTCATAGACTCCGGCGGCGAAGTAATCCAGCCCCAAGTAACGTTCCAGCAGCGTCATGACGCCGTAAACCGCCCCCTTGTCGCCGCCGCTGCTGATGCGCAGCACGCCTTCCTGCGTGCGAAGGCGGAAGCCGTCCTCGGCAAGTCCCGCGGTGTCCGAAGCTCCGATCAGGATGTCGCCCTTGCGGGGCGTCACGTCATGCAGCAGGGGCAGTGTCGCACCGGTCGATTCGCGGACGAAGCGCTGCAGCAGCTGCGCGGCCGTGAGATCGGCGGCAGTTTGCTGTGCCACGACGATCCGGGCCGCAGGTTTGCCGTTGCGGGTCAGCCGGGTCTGCGCCCGGACTCCGGACGAGACGAGCAGCAGCGAGACAACGAATATCCAGCGGAAGAGTCTCATCTATTTGCGGTTTTGAAGTTCGAAAGTCAGCCGTCCGCCCCGCAGCAGCTCGTCGTGGCCGATGCGGTATCGCTTCAGCGGTTTGCCTCCGAGCGTCATCGAGCGGATATAGACCGCGCCGGAATCGGGACGCTTCGTCTCGATGACAAGTTCCCCGGCCGGATAGTATTTCCTGTCTAGCGTAACGGTCACCCGATCGAAAACCGGCGAGGTAAGCGTGTAATACGGCTCGCCCGGACAGTCGGGATAGAAGCCCATCATCGAGAAGACGGCCCACGCCGACATGGTTCCGGTATCGTCGTTGCCGGGAATGCCGTCGGGCGCAGTGGTGAAGTATTTGGCCAGCAGGCGGTTCACCTCGCGCTGCGTACGCCACTCCTCGCCCCGGAAATAGCTGAAAAGGTAGGGATAGGCGATGTCGGGTTCGTTCGCGGGATCGTAAAGCCCCTCGTCGAAGACCATTTGCAGCTTGTCGATGAATTTGCGCCGGCCGCCCATCAGCTTCGACAGTCCGTAGACGTCGTGCGGGACATAGAACGTATAGTTCCATGCCGAGCCTTCGTGGAAACCGGGAACCGGCTCGAAATTCTCGCCTGCCGCGGATCGAACGGCGTCAGGAAACCGCCCTCCCCGGTGATCGGACGGAAAGTGCCCGATTCGGGGCTGTAGTAGTTCTTATAGCCGAGCGAACGGTTCCGGAACAGCGCCGCGTCCTCCCTGCGGCCGAGCGAATCGGCCAGCAGCGACAGGGCATGGTCGGCGATGTAGTATTCCAGCGCGTGCGACACGGAGTTGTCGCCCGAAAGGTCGCGGGCGTAGAAGCCCAGCGGCACGTAGCCCTTTTCGACATAGGGATCGATGTCGGGGCGCATCCTGTTCTGCGCGCCGGGCGTCGTGGCCGACTTGCGCATCGCCTCGTAAGCGGCGTCCATGTCGAAATCGCGCAGGCCCTTCATCCACGTATCGACGATCACCGGGATGGCCGGATCGCCCTCCATGGTGAAGGTTTCGCGGCCGTAAAGCTCCCACTTCGGCAGCCAGCCCCACTCCTTGTACATGCCGATCATCGAACGCACCATTTCCAACTGGCGTTCGGGATAGACCAGCGTCATCAGCTGGTGCAGGTTGCGGTAGGTGTCCCAGAGCGAGAAAACCGTATAGCGGTTGCCCTCGGCGGTGCGGATTTCGGCGCTCTCCATCGCGGGGTATTCACCGTTGACGTCGCTCAGCACGTTGGGATGGATCAGCGCATGATAGAGTCCCGTATAGAAGACCTTCTTCTGCGCGTCGGTGCCGCCCTCGACACGGATGCGGCCCAGATCGTCGTTCCACGAGCGGCGCGCCGCGGCACGGATGTCGTCGAACGAACGCTCCTGCTGCTCGGCTTCGAGGTTCAGGCGCGCATTCTCGACCGACACGAACGAAACGCCCATGCGGACTTCGAGCTGCTCGCCCTCCGTCGTTTCGTAGCTGAACCACACGCCAACATCGTCGCCCGCGAGTTCACGGTCGTAGTGCGTATAGAGTTTGTAATTGCCGGCATCCTTGTCCCACTCGGCTTCGACACCGTATTTGGGGGGCTGTTTCTTCCAGAATCCCGTGGCGGAGGGGCGTTTCGAGACGCGCATCACGAAATAGATCGGGAACACCGCCTGCGGGTTGTAGCAGAACGTGCCGAGCAGTTTCATGCCCTCGACCTCGGTGTCGCTCACGCGGCGCACCCAAGCTCCCCGATTCGTTGGTAAGGCCCTCGCCCAGATTGAGCAGGATATGGCTCTCGCCCGCCGGGAAGGTGTAGCGTTCGGCCGAGCTGCGCGGCGTGGCCGTCACTTCGGCAAGGACGCCGTACTTCGAAAGCCGGTTCGAATAGTAGCCCGGAGAAGCGGTTTCACCGGTGTACTTACTGCCGTAATTGCGGTAATCGACATCGAGCGCGCCCGTGGTCGGCATCACCAGCAGCGATCCCAGTTCGGGGCATCCCACACCGCTCAGCGTGACATGGGCGAAGCCCGTGAAGAACTTGTTGTGGAACTCATAGGGCGCGGACCACCAGCGGGCGTCCTTGTCGTAGACATTCTCGTCGGAACCCATCACGTTGAAGGGAACCACGGACATCATGCCGTTGGGACACACCGCGCCGGGGTTGGTCGTGCCGAAGTTGGTCGTACCGACAAATGGATCGACCCAGTCGGCAGGTTCCTGCGCACGCAGCGGTGCGCAGAAAACGGCTGCGGCGAGCGCAGCAGTTAAGAGCGTTCGTCGCAGCATCGTCAGAGAATATTGTTTTCCTTGGTAAACTTGACGATTTCGGGGATATAACCGAAGGCAAGGCCCGTGACGGTGTCGGCGCATCCGTAATAGACGGCGATCCGGCCCGTTTCGGGGTCATGGAGCGACGCGCAGGGGAACGTGACGTTCGGAACGTCGCCCGTCAGCTCGTAAATCTCGCGCGGCGAAATCAGGTACGGGCCGCTGCGGGCGATCGTCTTCCACGGCTGGTCGAGGTCGAGCAGCGCCGAACCGAACGCATAGACATAACCGTTGCACGAGCGCAGCACGCCGTGGTAGAGCAGCAGCCAGCCCTCGCTCGTCTCGATGGGCACGGGACCCGCACCGATCTTCATGCACTGCCATGCCGACACCTCGAAGGCCGCGGGCGACATCACATGACGGTGGCGGCCCCAGAACTCCATGTCGGGCGCCTCCGAGTAGAAAATGTCGCCGAAAGCCGTATGGCCGTTGTCGCTCGGACGCGACAGCATGGCGAAACGGCCGTTGATCTTGCGGGGGAACAGCACGCCGTTGCGGTTGAAGGGGATAAAGGCGTTCTCCAGCTGGTGGAACGTCTCGAAGTCGTCGGTCCACGCGATGCCGATCGTCGGGCCGTGGTAGCCGTTGCACCACGTCACATAATACTTATCCTCGATCTTGGCTACGCGGGGATCGTAACCGTAAACCCACTCGGCGATTTCGGGATCGGCGCCCACGAGTTTGAAATCCTCCTCGCAGATATCCCACTTGATGCCGTCCACCGAGAAAGCGGCGTGGATGCGCATGCGGCGGTTGGTGTCGTCGCAGCGGAAAACGCCCGCATAGTTATACTTGCCTTTCTTGAAGGGAATGACCGCCGAGTTGAAAATGCTGTTCGACGTCGAAAGCGCGTCGCGCGGGATGATCGGATTGGCCGAATAGCGCCACATCACTTCCTTGGAGCCGGCGGGACGATCCTCCCACGGCATATCCGGCATGGCCGGGCCTACGATTTTCAGGTTGTTGTCCATAGTTTTACGTTATCTGTTTATTCGTTGATCAATTCTTTGTCGATCTCCTCGGCCGTCACCTCTTCGGTATCGGGATGGGTGAAGGGAATGCGCGCGGCGAGCAGGAAGGCGGGAACCGTCGCCAGCAGCGCCCACATGAAGAAGTAGTGATAGCCGCCCAAACTGTCACAAAGCCAGCCGCTGATCATACCCGGAAGCATCACGCCGAGGTTGGCAAGCGACGACCCGAAGGCGTAGTGCGCCATCTGGTGCGGGCCGGGCGCCACCTGCTGCATGATGAAGAGCGTGAGTCCCACGAAGCCGAAGCCGTAACTGAAATATTCGAACACGATGGCCGCGCAGATCAGCACGGGGCTCGAAGGCTGGAACCACGCCAGCAGCGCATAGACCACGAACGGAACGTTGAAGATGCAGACCAGCGGGAACAAGGCGCGCCGCAGTTTGAGCCACGAAATGAAATAGCCGCCCAGAATGGACCCCACGACGAAGGCGATCACGCCGAACGTACCGTAATAGAGTCCGATCTGCTGTTCGGTAAGGCCCATGCCCTGCTGATCGAGCGGAGCGTTGAGGAACAGCGGCACGATCTTGATGACCAGACCTTCGGCGAAGCGGTAGAAGAGGATGAATGCGAAATAGATCCAGATGTATTTCTTCTTGAAGAACTCCAGAAAGATGCGCTTCGTTCGCGCATGGCGCCGCCGAAACTGTCAGCATGGGCCGTCGCGGCGCCGCCCGAAGGCAGCATGCGGATGTGGTACAGCCCCAGCAGGAAGAGAATGCCGCCGCAAAGGCCCATCACGGTCATCCACGCCTGCACGATTCCGACATGGTCCTTGAGCGCGCCGGCCAGATAGACCAGTCCGCCCATGGCGAAGACCTTGGCGATGTTGTAAAAAGCGCCCTGCCAGCCGATGAACTTGGCCTGCAGGTCTTTGGAAAGTTCGGTGATATAGACGCCGTCGGTGGCGATGTCGTGCGTCGCGCCGCTGAAGGCCACGACAGCCATCAGGGCGATGGCATAGGGGAAAAAGTTGGGAAGCGGAAGCGACAGGGCGACCAGCGCAAGTCCCAGACCCGAAACCAGCTGCGTGGCGACGACCCAGAATTTCTTGGTCCTGAACATCTCCATCAAGGGACTCCAGAAGGGTTTGAGCGACCACGGCAGGATAATCAGCGAAGTCCAGAGCGTAATGCGGGCATCGTCGATACCCAGCCCTCGGAACATCAGCGTCGCTACCATGTTTACGATAATAAACGGGAGCCCCATGGCAAAATAGACCGTGGGGACCCATGCCAGCGGCGATACTTTTCGGGAATTTGCAGACATCGGTTCTTTTCAGGTTAAGGTTAGAATTGATGCAAAGATAGTAAAACTTTTTGCAACCGCAGACGTTATTGCACCCCGTTCTGCGCCTTTGTTTCTATAAATAATACAATTTCACAAGACAGGTTACTAATCGAAATAACAAATTTTACATTCGAAACCGGAAAATCGGCCGAACAGGGCGCATGCACTCCGTCCGACCCGCCGGAAAGCACCGCCCGGACCGGAACACGCCCTAAGGCCCGGAAGAGCGGCGGACTCAGGAAAAACGGAAGACAGACTCAGGCAGGCGGAAGAAAAAAAGCTCCCTTATGGGAGCTTTATATGAAAGGCCATACCGGAGATCACTTCGCCTTGGCCTCGCAGTAGGCGCAGCGGCACGAGCCGTCGGGCAGGCGGTGGAAAAGCCGGTCGACATCTTCGGTCGCCGAGATGCAGCGCCGGTTGGAGCACTCCATCTCATTGACGACGTAGTCTTCGCTGAAAACGGGAGTCTTCTCGAAGGGCTTGTTTTCGTCGGCCCAGCGCAGCAGTGTAAGGATCAGCGCCATGCGTACGAACTTGCCGTTCTCGACCTGCCGGAAATAGGCTGCGCGGGGATCGTTGTCCACGGCGCGCGTGATTTCGTTCACGCGCGGCAGCGGGTGCAGGATAATCATATCCTCCTTGGCGGTTTCGAGCTTTCCGGGATCGAGCACGAAGCTGTTCTTCACGCGGTCAAACTCCTCCTCGTCGAGGAAACGTTCCTTCTGCACGCGCGTCATGTAGAGTATGTCCAGTTCGGGCATCACCTCCTCCATGGTCTCGACTTCGCGGAATTCGAGTTTCGAATTCTCGCTCATCTCGGCCAGCATGTAGTCGGGAAGACGCAGCTCCTGCGGGGCGATCAGGATCACCTTGATCCCCGAATAGCGCGACAGCGCCTTGATGAGCGAATGGACCGTACGGCCGAATTTCAGGTCGCCGCAGAAGCCGATCGTCATGTTGTCGAAACGCCCCTTCTCGCGCTTGATCGTCAGAAGGTCCGTAAGGGTCTGCGTCGGGTGGCTGTGGCTGCCGTCGCCCGCATTGATGACCGGAATTCCGGCGTACTGCGAAGCTACGAGCGGCGCGCCCTCCTTGAAGTGGCGCATGGCGATAATGTCCGCGAAACAGCGGATCACGCGTACGGTGTCCGCCACGGTTTCGCCTTTCGACACGGACGACGAATTGGCGTCCGAAAAGCCGATGACGCTGCCCCCCAGCTCCATCATGGCGGAGGTGAAACTCAGGCGGGTGCGGGTCGAAGGCTCGTAAAAGAGCGTCGCCAGCTTGCGCCCCTTGCACGCTTCGCTGTATTTGGCGCGGTTGGCGATGATATCTTCGGCCAACGCCACGATTTGTTCGGTTTCGGCCACCGTCAGGTCGGTCGGGTCAATCAGGTGTCTCATAGGTTGTTTCATTTATCAAAATCGGGGTTTGCAGCCGGCCGGCGGCATGCTGCGGATTGCACGCGGCGCCGACCGGAGTGCGGAGGGAGTGCAAGCCGCATTTCCATGCCCCCAAGCGAGGTGCGGAAAAGCGTCGTGCGATCCCGGCAAACTATTTTTCCATCCAGCTTTCGTCCGACGGATTGTCGCGGAATTTCAGCAGACGGGCCTTGTCTTCGGGCTTGATGTATCCCTCCTCGGCGGCCACTTCCACCAATGCGTCGAGATTCGAGAGACTGTAATTGACGACGTTCGCCTCTTTCATGCGGTCCAGTCCCTTCTTCATGCCGTAGGTGAAGATCGACGCCACGCCCAGCACCTCGGCGCCGGCTTCGCGCAGGGCGGTCACCACCTCGATGCACGAACCGCCGGTCGAGATCAGGTCCTCGATCACGACCACCTTCTGCCCCTTTTCGAGCTTGCCCTCGATCTGGTTGCCGCGGCCGTGATCCTTCGAACCGCTGCGCACATAGCCCATCGGCAGGTCGAGGATCGTCGCGGTGATGGCGGCGTGGGCGATGCCCGCGGTCGAAGTTCCCATCAGCACCTCGGCTTCGGGAAAGCGGGTGCGGACGATCTGCGCCAGCCCCTCTTCGACGTGTCCGCGCACGACAGGCGCCGTCAGCGTCAGGCGGTTGTCGCAGTAAATCGGGCTTTTTGATGCCGCTGGCCCATGTAAACGGCTGTTCGGGGCGCAGGAACACCGCGCCGATCGAAAGCAGGTCTTTAGCAATTGATTTCTCCATGATATTCTGTAGTGGTTTATTCCAGCGCCGAACGCAAAATCTTCTCCACCTCCTCGGCATAAATGCCGCCCTCGTGGACCTTCACGCCGTCGACGTAAAACGTCGGCACATAGTAGTAATCGAACGTGTCAGCCAAGTCGGACTGCTCCGACTCCTCGATCATTTCGATCGCCACCGGCTGCAGTTCGGGGTGTGCGGCCTTGGCCTGCTCGATGTAACGCAGCGCCTTGCGGCAGAAGGGACAGTTTTTCAGGTAGAAAAGTTTTACCGGTTTCATAATCGACTGTTTTTAATCGTGTTTAATCGCAAAATTCGCTTACGCACCTGCGGTACGCGGCCACGGGGTCCGCTGCGGCGGTGATCGGACGGCCCACGACGATGAAGTCGGAGCCGATCTCCCGCGCACGGGCGGGCGTGGTGACGCGCACTTGGTCCGCAACGTCTCCGTCTGCAAAACGCACGCCGGGCGTGACGGTCAGGAACTCTTTTCCGCAGGCTTCGTGCACCATGCCCGCTTCGAGCGGCGAGCAAACCACGCCGTCCAGCCCCGCGGCACGGGTGTTCTGCGCATATTTGACGATCGTGTCGTTGATCGAGGCGTTGATAAGCAGCTCCTGCCGCATGCGCTCCTCGCTGGTCGAGGTGAGCTGCGTCACGGCGATCAGCAGGGGCCGCGTGCCGTCCTCGCGGGTAAGCCCTTCGAGGGCGTATTTCATCATCTCGACCGTTCCGGCCGCATGGACGTTGCACATATCGACGTCCAGACGCGACAGCACGGCCATCGCCTTCTTCACGGTGTTGGGAATGTCGTGCAGTTTGAGGTCGAGGAAAATCCGGTGGCCCCGGCGCTTGATTTCGCGCACGATGGCAGGGCCTTCGGCATAGAAAAGCTCCATGCCGATCTTGAGGAACGGTTTGCGCTCCTCGTCCCGGAACAGGTCGAGGAACTTGAAAGTGTCTTCCGCCGACTTGAAGTCGCAGGCGATAATTACGTCGTGTTGCATCATATCCGATTTTAACTTTATTCTACGATTCCTATAATGTCGCTCAGCCGCTCGATCCCCAGCCGCTCCATCTCGGCGGGCAGGGCTTCGACGATCTCCTTCGAGGCATAGGGATTCACCAGATTCGCGGCGCCGACCTGCACGGCCGTGGCTCCGGCCATCATCATTTCGATCACGTCGCGGGCCGTCGTCACGCCGCCGCATCCCATGACGGGTACGGAGCAGGCTTTGGCGACCTGATAAACCATCCGCACTGCCACGGGAAAGACCGCAGCGCCCGAAAATCCGCCCATCGTATTGGCAATCACCGCCTTGCGGCACCTCACGTCGATCCGCATTCCCAGCAGGGTGTTGATCAGGCAGATGCCGTCGGCACCGGCCTCTTCGCAGGCGCGGGCGATCGAGACGATGTCCGTCACGTTGGGCGACAGTTTGATATAGACCGGTTTGGTGGTCACGGCCTTCACCGCGCGCGTCACCTCGGCCGCACATTCGGGCGAAGTGCCGAACGACATGCCGCCGTGCCGCACGTTGGGGCACGAGACATTGACCTCGATGATGCCGACCTGCTCCTCGCGGTCGATCCGCTCGCAGCAATAGGCGTACTCCTCGATCGAGAAGCCGCTGATATTGGCGATCACGGGTTTATGAAAGAAGCTCTTCAGGCGCGGCAGCTCCTCGGCGATCACGGCGTCGATGCCGGGATTCTGCAGTCCCACGGCGTTGATCATCCCCGCCTCACATTCGGCGATGCGGGGCGTGGGATTGCCGAAGCGCGGTTCGCGCGTGGTGCCCTTGAACGAGAACGAACCGAGGATGTTGATGTCGTAAAAATCCCGGAATTCGTTGCCGTATCCGAACGTACCGCTGGCCGGAACGACCGGGTTGTCCAGCTTCAGACCGCTCAGGGTGACGGACATATCCGGGGCAGGTTTTCCTGCCGGCCGGTTCTGTGCGATGAACTGCTTGCTTACCATATGATCTCCCCTTTCGTTAATACGGGTCCCTCCTTGCAGATGCGTTTGTTGCCGTATTTCGTTTTGCACGAACAGCCCATGCAGGCGCCGAAACCGCATCCCATACGCTCCTCGAACGACAGCTGGCCGTCCTGCGCGACCGAGTCGCACAGCGCGCGCAGCATCGGCAGCGGACCGCAGGCATAGAAGTAGTCGAAGTCGATGCCGTCGCCGGCGATGGCCGTCGTGACGAAGCCTTTCGTCCCGGCCGAACCGTCGGCCGTGGCGACATGCACGTCGCACCCCAGCGCCCGGAATTCGTCGGCGTAGAAGATCTCGTCCGCCGTGTTGAATCCCAGCACGACGCTCACCGGTTTGCCCTCCGCCAGCAGCGCTTTGGCCAGCTTGTAGAGCGGAGGCACGCCTACGCCGCCGCCCACCAGCAGGGGCCGCCGCGCATCGTTGGAGGTGTCGAAGCCGTTGCCGAGTCCCGTCAGCAGGTCCAGCTCCGCGCCCGCCGCCATGCGGCTCATCTGCTCCGTACCTCCGCCCACGACCTTATAGATGAGCGTGAGGGTCCGTGCATCGCAGTCGCACACCGAAATCGGACGGCGCAGGTAGCGGCCTTCGAGCGCGATATTGACGAACTGTCCCGGACGGACGATCCATTCGGTATCGCCCTCCAGCACCATGCGCCACACCGAGGCCGTCAGCGGCTCGTTCGCAAGAATCTTATAGATGCCTTTCTTATACATGTATTCCCTTTCGATTTTTGATCCGGAGAACAGCCCCGCGCTTCGTTCGTTTCGCTCCGGACGGGACCGTATCCCGTTCGGAGCGAAAGAGGTGCGTACGGAAGGCGTCCTCACGCCGGAAATCACTTCGCGTCGATGGTCGAGACTCCGAAGGTGATCTCTTCGAGCACGTCCAGCAGCACCTGCACCGTTTCGAGCGCCGTGAAGATCGTCACGTTGTTCTCGACGGCCGTGCGGCGGATTTCGTATCCGTCGAGCCGGGTATTGTGCTGGTTGATGTCGATGGTATTGATCACGTAGCTCACGTGGCCCTGACGGAGCGCGTCGATGATCTCCGAACTGCCCTCGCTCAGCTTGCGCCGCGTGCGGGTGCGGATGCCGTGTTCGCGCAGGAATTCGGCGGTCCCGGTCGTCGCCTCGACGTTGAAGCCAAGGTCGTAGAAACGCCGCACGAGGGGCAGCGCCTGCTCCTTGTCGTGGTCGGCGATGGTGACGAAGATCGTGCCGTAGTTGCAGACGTTCATGCCCGTCGCCTGCAACGCCTTGTAAAGCGCGCGGGTGAGCTTGTCGTCGTAGCCGATGGCCTCGCCCGTGGATTTCATCTCAGGCGAGAGGTAGGAATCCATGCCGCGGATCTTGGCGAACGAGAAGGCCGGCGCCTTGACGTACCAGCGTTTCTTCTCCTTGCCGTATACTTCGGTGACGCCCAGTTCCTTCAGCGTCTTGCCCAGAATCACCTGCGTGGCGATATGGGCCATCGGGACGCCCGTCGATTTGGAGAGGAACGGCACCGTGCGCGACGAGCGGGGATTGACCTCGATGACGTAGACTTCGTCGTTGCCGTCGAGGATGAACTGGATATTGTAGAGACCGATGATGCCGATCCGCAGACCGAGTTTCTCCGTGTAGTCGATGATCTTGTCCTTGGCCTTCTGGCTGACGCTGAAGGTCGGATAGACGCTTATAGAGTCGCCCGAATGAACGCCGGTGCGCTCGACATGCTCCATGATTCCGGGGATAAAGACGTCCTTGCCGTCGCAGATGGCGTCCACCTCCAGCTCCTTGCCCATGATGTAGCGGTCTACCAGCACCGGCGAGTCGTCGTTAACCTCGACGGCCGTCTGCAGGTAGTGGCGCAGGCGCTCCTCGTTCGAAACGATCTGCATGGCGCGGCCGCCCAGCACGTAGCTCGGACGCACCAGCACCGGATAGCCGATGCGGGCGGCGGCCTTCACGCCCGACTCGATGTCGGTGACGGCTTCGGCTTCGGGCTGCGGGATGCGCAGCTCCTCCATGATCTTCTCGAAGCAGCCGCGGTCCTCGGCGTTGCGGATGGCTTCGCAGTCGGTGCCGATGATGGGCACGCCCAGCCGGGAGAGCGGCTCGGCGAGGTTGATGGCGGTCTGTCCGCCGAGCGACACGACGATCGCCTTCGGTTTTTCGAGGTGGATGACGTTCATCACGTCCTCGACCATCAGCGGCTCGAAGTAGAGTTTGTCGCTGGTGGTATAGTCGGTCGAGACGGTTTCGGGGTTGTTGTTGATGATGATGGCTTCATAGCCCGCCTCGCGGATCGACCAGATGGCGTGTACGGTCGAATAGTCGAACTCGACGCCCTGACCGATGCGGATCGGACCGGAACCGAGCACCACGATCTTCTCCTTGTCGCTCACCAGCGACTCGTTCTCGTCTTCGTAGGTCGAGTAGAAATAAGGCACGTAGGAGCTGAACTCGCTGGCGCAGGTGTCGATCATCTTGTAGACCGGGAAGATGCCGTTCTTCTCGCGCAGCAGGTACATGTCGTGCTGCGAGACACCCCACAGCTGACCGATGAACTTGTCGCTGAAACCCATGCGCTTGGCTTCGCGCAGCACTTCGATATCCATCGGAGCGGCCTCGACGACGCGCTCGAATTCGACGATATTCTTGAACTTTTCGAGGAAGAACATGTCGATTTTCGTGCGGTTGTAGATCAGCACCAGATCGACGCCGCCGCGGATCAGCTGCGCGATGGCATACAGCCGGTCGTCGGTAGGCTCGGCGATGTATTCCAGCAGCCGGTCGTTCGTCCAGTCGTCGAACTTCTTGTGGTAGATATGGCAGACGCCGGTTTCGAGCGAACGCATCGCCTTCAGCAGGCTCTCCTCCATCGTGCGGCCGATCGACATCACCTCGCCCGTGGCTTTCATCTGCGTACCGAGCTTGTTCGACGCGTCACTGAACTTGTCGAACGGGAAGCGGGCGACTTTGGTCACGACGTAGTCGAGCGTCGGCTCGAAGCTGGCGGGCGTATTGGCCAGCATGATCTCGTCGAGGGTGAGACCCACAGCCACCTTGGCCGTAACGCGCGCGATCGGATAACCGCTGGCCTTCGATGCGAGGGCCGAGGAGCGCGACACACGGGGATTCACCTCGATCAGGTAGTATTTGAATGACAGGGGGTCGAGTGCGAACTGCACGTTGCAGCCGCCTTCGATCTTCAGCTCGCGGATGATCTTCAGGGCGCTGTCGCGCAGCATCTGGAACTCCTTTGTTGGTGAGCGTCTGGCAGGGCGCCACGACGATCGAGTCGCCCGTATGGACGCCCACGGGGTCGATGTTCTCCATGCAGCAGATGCTGATGGCCGTGTCGTTGTGATCGCGCATCACCTCGAACTCGATCTCCTTGTATCCCTTGATGCTCTTCTCGACGAGCACCTGATGTACGGGCGAAAGGAACAGGGCGTGGCGCATCATCTCGCGCAGCTGCTCCTCGTTATCGGCGAAGCCGCCGCCCGTGCCGCCCAGCGTATAGGCGGGACGCAGCACGACGGGATAGCCGATCTCGGCGGCGACCTCGACGGCCTCCTCGACCGACATGGCGATCTTCGACTCGATCACCGGCTCGCCCAGCGATTCGCACAGCTCCTTGAAAAGTTCGCGGTCCTCGGCACGTTCGATCGACTCGAACGAGGTGCCCAGAATCTCGACCTGACACTCTTTCAGAATGCCCTTCTTGGCGAGCTGCACCGCGAGGTTCAGACCCGTCTGCCCGCCCAGTCCCGGCACGATGGCGTCGGGGCGTTCGAAGCGGATGATCTTGGCGACGTATTCGAGCGTCAGCGGCTCCATGTATACCTTGTCCGCAATATGCGTGTCGGTCATGATCGTGGCGGGGTTCGAATTCACGAGAATCACCTCGTAGCCCTCTTCCTTGAGTGCGAGGCAGGCCTGCGTGCCCGCATAGTCGAATTCGGCGGCCTGTCCGATGACGATCGGACCCGAACCGATAACCATTACCTTCTTTATATCTCTTCTCTTAGGCATTTTACGCTCCTCCATTATTTTGGTAAACTTTCTGAACAAATAGCCGCTGTCCTGCGGACCCGAAGCGCTCTCCGGGTGATACTGCATCGAGAAAACAGCGTCGCCGACACACTCCACGCCCTCGGCCGTGCCGTCGAGCAGGTTTACGTGGGTCAGCTCTAGCCCCGTACCGGCCAGTGAATCGACGTCCACGGCGTAGCTGTGGTTCTGGCTCGTGATCTCGATCTTGCCGGTGGCCAGATTCTTCACGGGGTGGTTGCCGCCGCGGTGGCCGAACTTCATCTTCACGGTCTTGGCGCCGTAAGCCAGCGAAATGAGCTGATGGCCCATGCAGATGCCGAAGATCGGCAGTTTGCCGCGCAGCTGCCTGACCAGCTCGATCACGGGCGTCACGTCCTGCGGGTTGCCGGGACCGTTCGACAGCACGACGCCGTCGGGACGGAAGGCCATGATCTCCTCCAGCGTCGAGTCGAACGGCACGACCGTCACGTTGCAGCCCACGCGGTTCAGCTGGCGGATGATGTTGTACTTGATGCCGCAGTCGACCGCCACCACGTCGTATTTGTGGTTGGGGACGCGCGACATCCAGCGTTTCTTGCAGCTCACGCGCGAAACCATGTCGTGGGGAAGGGCGTACTCGCGCACTTTGCGGAGCGCCTCTTCGAGGGGCGTGTCCGCGCCGGTGATAATCACCTTCTGGGTGCCTTCGTTACGGATGATGCGCGTCAGGGTGCGGGTGTCCACGCCCCAGATCGCGGGAATGTCATGCTCCTCGAAGACCTCGTTCAGGGTCTTCGTATAGCGGAAGTTGCTCGGCGAGTCGTTGTACTCGCGCACGATCATGCCGCCGATGGTCGGAGTCTTCGTTTCGTAATCCTCGTCGGCCATACCGTAATTACCGATCAGCGGATAGGTCATCACGACCATCTGGTCCGTGTAGGAGGGGTCGGACATAATCTCCTGATACCCCACCATCGAGGTATTGAAGACGATCTCGTTAATGACCTCGCGGTCGGCGCCGAAGCCGTAGCCGTAAAACTCACGGCCGTTCTCCAAGACAATTTTCTTCGTAAATGGTTTCATATTTATTTTCGGTACGGGCTTTTATTGGATTTGTTTCATTCTGTCGATCCGATTCGCCCATATGAAACCCGGCATATCTATAATCCTGCTTCCCCTTTGAGAAGGAGACTTCACAACTGCAATCCATCATCCCGGTCCTCCCGGCCCCCGACGATGGTCAGCACGGCGCGGCCCTGCACCGGCCAGCCGGCGAAAGGCGTGGCGCGGCCCTTCGAGAGAAACGCCGCAGGGTCTACCTCGTACTGCGCGCCGAGGTCGAGCACCGTGAAGTCGGCTTCGCCGCCGACGTTCAGGCCGCCGCCCAGACCGAATATCCGGCGGGGATTGTCGGACATCAGCGCGACAAGCTTTTCGAGCGTGAGCGTTCCCGGCAACACCATATATTTATACATCAGCGGGAAAGCGCACTCCAAGCCCACGATTCCCATGGCGCTTCCGGCCAGTCCGCGCGACTTCTCTTCGGCGGTATGGGGCGCATGGTCGGTGGCGATCACCTCGATCGTACCGTCCGCGACGCCCGCGATCAGCGCGGCGCGGTCTTCGCGGCTGCGCAGCGGCGGATTCATCTTGAAGCGTCCGTCCTCCTGCAAATCCTCATCGCAGAGCAGCAGATAATGCGGCGCCGTTTCGCAGCTCACGCGCACGCCGCGGGTCTTCGCACGCCGCACCAGCTCGACGCTCTCCTTGGTCGAGACGTGGCAGACGTGATACTGGCAACCGGTCTTTTCGGCCAGCGCGATGTCGCGTTCCACCTGCTTCCACTCGCTCTCGGAGCAGATGCCCTTGTGCCCGTGCGCGCGGCAGTATTCGCCGTCGTGGATATAGCCGCCCCGCAGCAGGTCGTCCACCTCGCAGTGGGCCACGATCGGCCGGCCGGCTTTTGCCACCCGGCGCATCGCCTCCTCCATCAGTTCGTCGGACTGCACGCCGCGGCCGTCGTCCGAGAAGCCGACAACATCGGGCGCGAGGGCCGCGAAATCGACCAGCTCGCCGGCACCCCGCTGCCCCATCGTGATACAGCCGTAAGGCACGACCCGCACCACGGCGTCGCGGCGGATGATGTCGATCTGCGCGCGGAGCGTATCGGGCGCATCGGGCGCAGGGTTCAGGTTCGGCATCGAACAGACCGTCGTATATCCGCCCCGTGCGGCCGCAGCCGTTCCGGAGGCGATGGTCTCCTTCTGCGAAAATCCCGGTTCGCGCAGGTGGACGTGCACGTCCACGAGTCCCGGAATCACATGCCGGCCGCCGAGGTCCACGGTCCGGTCGGGCGCCGCGCCCGCGACGGGCACGATGCGGCCTCCCTCGACGGCGAACTCCCCGGCCGCAAAACGGCCGCCGGCGTAGATCGCGGCATTGGTATAAAGTGTCTTCATCCGTACGAGCGTAAAAAAATAGGGCAACCGAAACAGTTACCCTAATAAAACAAAATTACCGAAAACCGGAGATACGTCGCCCGACCAATAGTCCTGCTGCCAGAATGCCTGCGCTGACGATATGAGGAGGTTACAATTCATAGGTATTCGGAATCGCTATAATTGAGGACAAAGGTAGGACATTTTTACGGGGCGTGCAAAACTTTGCCGGAAAAATTTTCAACAATCCGCACACCCGGGCCGGGCCGCGGATTCGTCCGTCCATGCCGCTGCGCCCCGCACTCCCGGTGCAGGAAGGTCTCCGCACCCCCGACCTAAAATAAACAATACGCATGCCCTGTCGACAAAAAAGACAATTAAGATTTCTACCGATGACGAAAAAATTTCATTATATTTGAAACGATCTTCATGTCAAACTTTAATCCCATTGTTATGAGACAGTTTTATGCACTGCTATGCCTGCTGCTACTGGGCGGCGCATGCTCGGACGACGACACCCCGAATCCGGCGGTCAAATTCAGTTCGCCCGATTCGGATGTCAAAATTTCACAAGACGGGACCTCTGCCGCGATAACCGCGACACACCATGCAGGCCAGTTCGTCCTCACCATGGAAAAGAACTTCGAAGCCGTGCCGGAATCCGACCGGTCGTGGTGCACGGCCGTCCTGTCGGGGGATCGGCTGACGGTCGGAATCGAAGAGAACGCCGAGGAGCTGCGCAATGCCGCAATCTCCATCATGAACGGAGAAAGCGTCATCGGCAAAATCACGGTCGAACAAGGCGTTGCGCCGACCCTGAGTCTGGGAAGCAGTACGGCGGAGTTCACCAACGAGGGGGGAATTGACCCCATCACGGTAACCACGAATCAGGAGCGATGGGACGCCGCCTGCGACGCAGGATGGATAACGATCTCCAAAGAGGGCGACAAACTCCGCCTCACGGCGTCGCCCAATCCCGACGGCGGAAACCGGCCGGCCGTGGTGACCGTCACCACCGGCTGCAAAGACAACCCCGCCGAGGTGTCGGCCGCCATCAATGTCACCCAAGGTCCTCCGTCGCTCATCCTCGAATACACCGTTCCGGCAGGCGGCAAGATCATACTGCCGCTCTCCGGCGCCATCGACTGCACGGTCGATTACGGCGACGGATACAGCGAGAAACTCGCCCTCACCCTCAACCCCGCGACGGGCAGCCTGATAAATTACGAATATGCGGAAGCGGGCGTCTACGAAGTATCCGTATCCGGTTCGGTGGAACAGCTCTACAGCCTGCAGGGACACTCCGAGACCTCCCGCAGCTACCTGACGGCCGTCAAACAATGGGGCAACGTAAACCTGACCTCGATGTACTATGCGTTCTACCTCTGCTCCAACCTGAAAACGCTCCCCGAAAACACGACCGACTCGTTCGCCGAGGTAACCACGTTCAAATACGCATTCGAAGGCTGCAGCGGCCTGCAAACCATTCCGGCTTCGTTGTTCAGCGGCTGCGACAAGGTCACCGACGTATTGGGATGTTTCACCAAATGCGCCTCGCTCACGTCGGTTCCCGAAAATCTGCTCGCCCCGCTCAAAAACGTCACGTCGCTGCAAAGCTTCCTCGCCCACTGCACCCAGCTCAAAACCGTTCCGGCCGGATTTTTCGCCCGAAGCCCTCAGATCACGACGCTGAAATACACCTTCTCCGGAAATACGGCCTTCGAAACGCTGCCTGCGGGCCTGTTCAAGGGGCTTGCCAACGCCACGAACTTCGAGGAGACTTTCTACGGCTGCACCGCACTCAAAGAGATTCCCGACGAATTTTTCGCAGGATGCACGTCGGCCGACATTTTCCGAAGCTGTTTCTTCGGCAACAAAGCCCTGACGAAAGTGGGCAGAAACGTATTCAAAGGGTGTACCAACGTCACATCCTACAAATGGCTTCTGGCAAACTGCACCGAACTTGTGAGCGTTCCCGCCGACATGTTCGACGACAGCCGTAAGGTCACCGACTTCAGCGGCACATTCCGCGATGCGGCCAAACTCGCCGTCGAATCGCCCTACACGACCATCGACGGCGTGAAAGTACACATCTACGAACGTTCGCTCCACCCCGACGCATTCACCGCGCCGAAGAGTTTCGGCACCTGCTTCCGCGGATGCACGGCGCTGACCGACTGGGACGCGATCGGCAGCGGCTACGCCGCATGGACCAAATAACCCTCCTGCCTTCCGACAAAGTAGAGGCGGCTCCGAAATTTCGGAACCGCCTCTGTTTCTCGCACGCAGGGCGCGCCTGTCATTTTTCCGGTTGGGACAGCCCTACTTGACGATAATCAGGTCCACGCCCGCCTCCTCGACGATGGCGACCATCTGTTCGGAAATCCGGTCGTCGGTAATAATGACGTCTATGTCCTCCAGCGCGCAGATGCGTCCGAAGCCGCGCTGTCCGAATTTCGAAGAGTCGGCCAGCACGATATTCTGCGACGACGCCTTCATCATCTTGCGCGTGAGCTTCGCCTCGTCGATCGTGGAGGTCGTGATGCCGTGTTCGAGGTCGATGCCGTCCACACCGAAGAAGAGTTTCGAACAGATGCAGTCGTCGAGTGAACGCGCGGCCTCCTCGCCCAGCACCGATAGCGACTTCTTGTGCACCGTGCCGCCCAGCTGCACGACATTGACATTCTCCGCCTCGTTGAGCAGCACGCCCAGCCGCAGGAAGGGCGTAACGATGTTCAGGTGATGCCACTGGCGCGCCTTGATCTCCTCGGCAAAGGCATAGATCGTCGAGCCGGAAGCGACGATGATCGAATCGTTATCCTCCAGCAGTTCGAGGGCGCGCTGGGCGATAAGCCGCTTGGAGTCGCGGTTGATGTTGTCCTTGACATGCACGTCCATATCGGCCACATGGGGGTTGGCGGGACGGGCGCTGCCGTGCACTTTGTAAAGCAACCCTTTGCTTTCCAGTATCTTGACATCCTTGCGGATCGTCACTTTCGTAACCCCCAGTTCGTTGGCGACGTCGGTAATACGCACGAACCCGTATTTGTTCAGGTTATCGAGGATGTATTTGTGTCGTTCGGCAATACTCAGCATATTACTCTGTCTTTTAGCAGTTAACTGAACAAAGGTAACAATTTTTTTCTCAGATTTCAAAATAAAGTGTCCGAAACCGCAACCGGCTCCGGACACTTTCGGACCCGAAAGTCCATATCGTTTTTCCGTCAGGGACAAACATGCCTAATTCCGCTCCGGTCCGGCATCGTAACCGTCGGCACGGGCGCCCCACATCAGCAGAAAAACCAGCATGCCCACGACGGCCATGCCGAGGATGCCGACATAGGCCCAGTTCCAGCCGTAATGCTGCGCCACATAGCCCAGTCCGACACCCGAAACGACGGTGCTCGCGTAACCGAACAGACCCGTAAGGCCGTTGGCCGTCGCGGCGGCGTTCTTCGTAGCCTGATTCGCCGCGGCGATGCCGATCAGCGCCTGCGGACCGTAGATGCAGAAACCGGCGGCGCAGAGGGTCGTGAAGAGCAGCCAGACGGGAGCGTCACCGGGCAGCTGCCAGAAGAGGAAGACGAAAATCGCGGCTCCCGCCATGCAGAATACGCAGGTGCGGTGGGCACGGCCTTTCAGCCACCTGTCCGTCGCCCAGCCGGCGACCAGCATGCCGACGATGCCCGCAATCTCGAACATCGCCACGAGCCAGCCGGCATGCTCCATGCTGACGCCCTTCGACTGGCTCAGCAGCGAAGGCCCCCAGTCGAGGACCGAAAAGCGGACGACATAGACGAAGAAATTGGCAAAACCCAGAATCCAGATCAGCGGGTTCTTGAAGACATGCTTCATCAGGAACGCACGGTGCTCGGCACCTTTGGCGGCTTTCTTCTCCTTCCTGACCTCGGTGCCCTCCAATTCGGGAAGCCCCACCGACGAGGGCGTGTCGCGCAGGAAGACTACAAGCCCGACAGCCCCTGCGAACGAAATGGCGGAGGGAATCCAGAAACACCATTTCCACGCCCCGGCATGCGCGGCGGCCGCCATGACGCACTCCATACCCGCGGCGTCACCGGGCTGTACGCCCAGATTGGCGGCCATGGCCGCCACGGCGTCGGGATCGGCCGAGACGTTCATGCCCAGCGTACCCATGATATACCCGCAGAGGATCACGACCAGACCGGCCCCGATCGAGTGCGAGGTATTCCACACCGACATCTTCGTCGCCAGCTGCGTGGGCGGAATCCAGTGGGTCAGCAGACGGGCGCAGGGCGGAAATCCCGTTCCCTGCAGCAGGCCGTTTATCACCCACATGATACCCATGAAGAGGATCATCGTATTGGTGAACTGCGAACCGTCGTGCTGGCCCGTGATCCAGTAGGAGACGTCTTCGCCGAATCCGAAGGCGAAGTTGGCCAATGCGCAGAGCGCAAGTCCGACAGCCATGTACCAGCGGGCGTTCATCCGGTCGGCCAGAATGCCGTTCACGAAACGCGAAAGTCCGTAGACCACGCCGTTCAGGGTCAGGAAAATTCCCAGACTGGTTTTCGAGATCCCCAGATCGGCCTCAAGACCGGGCATGGCCAGCGAAAAGTTTTTACGCACGAAGTAAAAGAGCGCGTAACCGATCATCGTGGCGACGATCGTACGGGTCTGCCAGTACTTGAAGCGCTTGGTTTGTTCAGGAGTCATTTCGGAATGAAAGTTTAGTAGTTTCAGAAAGCAAATATACTACTTTATTTCCCAAATGCTACTTTATTTCCCAAATTCCGCCTTTTCCGAAGAGTTTGTCGAGCCATTCCTCCATCCATCCGCAGCGGAACGCGATATCGATCACCGTAAAGCGGCTGCGCATGTAGGGTATCTTTTCGAAGCTGGCGCGGAACTTGGCGCGCGAAACGCCGATATGCTCCGGCTCGTAAGGCGCACCGACCAGTTCGAGACGGCGGCGGACCTCGCCGAAGGGAATGATCTGCCGGCGGATATGGCCGCTCAGCGCGGGCCACGCCTTCTGCAGACGCTGCAGCTGGCGGCGCAGCCCCTCCTTATCGACATACTTGCCTTTGGTCTCGACCAGACCGCGGGCCACGAACTCAGGATCGTTGTCGAAAATCCGGTAGATATCCTTTTCGGTCTCCTCCCACGATTTCCATGCGGCGACGCATTTTTCGACGTCGAGCGTCTCGACCGGCGTATCGAGCAGCATCTCGATAAAAGCCGTCGAAGCCAGCGTGCCGATGCCGACCTTGAAACCGTGCGAGACGGATGCGCCGTTGTATTTGAGGTGCTCCATGTCCCAAAGGTGGCTGAACTGGTGTTCGGCGCCCGACGCGGGGCGGCTCGACTGCGTAGCCTGCATCGCGAAACCGCTCAGCAGCAAACCTTCGGCCAGCTGTTCGACCTTGGCCACATTGCCGGCACGCACGCCTGCGGGGTCGCAGAGGGCGTCCTTCAGTCCGTCCTGCACCACCGAAAAGGCGAATTCGTCGAGCAGTTCGGAGCCGACCGCATCGGCGAGCATCCAATCGGCCCCGGCCGGAATCTTCGCAATCAGGTCGGCATATCCCGACGCCGACATTTTCGCAGGCGCGGCGGCGGCGATCGTCGGATCGAGCACCATGCCCAGCGGAGCCGGACAGTCGAAGGTCTGCTTATTGCCGTCCTTGGTGATCGAGGCTCCGTAGGCCGTATAGCCGTCCATCGACGCCGCGGTTCCCACGACCATATAGCGGCGCCCGTTGTGGTGCGAGCAGAGTTTGGTCAGGTCGTTGATAACGCCCGATCCCACTGCGACGGGAATGGCGTCGGTGCGGGACAGCACCCCGTCCAGCTGTTCGACGAACATCCACTCGGCATAAAGCTTCGGATCGGTGAAAACATGCGGCTCGTCCTGCGCAACACCCGCCTGAGCCAGAATCCGGTGAACATCGCCTCCGGCCGCCCGCCACGTATTGGCATCGGCGACGACAAGCGCACGCCTGCCGGGAAAGAGTTCCTTGAACATATCCGCGATCCGCGGAAGGGTTTCGATTCCGATCACCAGAGCTTTGGTATCGGTCGTGCGCGACAGAGCGCTTTCTACTTTATTCATTACTATTGATGATTGAATTAATTCACATAGGAGCGACAAAAGGGCATCCAAAGCAAAGGCAAATATATATAATTATTTGTTTTCACACAACAAATAGCACTATATTTTTTCCTTTTTTATTTCTTTACAACAAAACCACAACGCAAAAACAGCAAAAAAAGATTTCTTTTTTTTCAGGATTATTCCCTTTAGAACAGAAGCCCGGCTTCTCCGCAGCAAAGCGACCGCCCGAACCGACAACCGCCCATATCGGTTCTGTCCCACCGCCGGGCAACCCCTCCGGCAATAAAAGCGAAATAAATGCAAAAATCTATTCGGTTTCGTTTTGGAACCTGAGGGATTTTACCTATTTTTGTAAATCAGAAGCACAACAGAAAGAAACAA
>VOFB01003446.1_pt1 | contig 28914 bp, 50 predicted proteins | sample 5384141 | NCBI WGS metagenome assembly VOFB01 (sample SAMN12384721, study PRJNA508395) | human gut metagenome | isolation source: healthy gut A | host: Homo sapiens | reverse complement strand
CTGTATTTGTTCCCAGGTTGCCCTTATACCCACATCCTGGCATTGCTCTGTTACCTCGTATTCTCTCTCCATGTCGGGTCTTTATCCCTGATCAGGTTGTAATATTCCCCAGTTAATCCTAAAACTTTACGCGCTTTTGATATAGGGTCAATTGTTTGCTTCCGTAACTTATACATGAGTTTGTCAGGTTATAGAATTCGGCTTTGATTAATTTCTCAATACCTGTATTTTATTATCGATAAAATTTGTTGATAGAATTCTATTCCTGTAATGAGCAAACTCTGGCATTCCTGAGTATTCAAGTTTACTGCCCTTCAAAATCTTTCTAAATTCCGGTATAATCGGCATCGTTCCTCTTTCTGCCTCCATATGCACTATACTCATATCCATTGCAACCATCTCCGATTTTATTTGTCGTCTTATATCGGTGGTAAGAATAAATCGCCTGCCGGTTCCATTGTTCATTAGCAGGTGATGCGGATTTTTCGGACATTCCGCCATAACTTCTTGTCCCTGTTCTATCAACTGTCTGAAGTAAAGAACCTCAGCACGTATCCTCCTGGATTTTCTGTATCAATGCTGCATACTCCCAGTCGCATCCGGCCTTTTTTCTTGTAAGTTCTATACTGTACTTTCCTGCTTGCATCCTGGGCACGTTCCTTCTTTCCTGTATTTATGGTTGTTCTTTCAGTTCATGATGCTTCCGCAGCAAGTGCATAGACCACCTGTTTTCCGTATTCGTAATACATATATTGCGTACCGCATCCGTGAACGCCCCATTTTTCAAAATCTTCGGTATGTCCGAATCAGCGACATGGCGCATCTATAACCTCCGTCTCCCCGGTGTTTTTTCATACTGCGCCACCCAGTGCATGGAGTTGATATCTGTTTCTCACTTCCTGTAAAATCTATAATTAGCTTTCTTCAATCGTTCCTTTGTAATTAGTACCGCCCATATGCAGCCTTTTTCTTCCTCTGATTTTTCACGAAAGTCCCATAAATGTTCTATATTTGCAGTTCTCCACTTTTCTGCTTCTGTTTCCCCAGGTATCATATTTTCCATCGTGTAAAAATACACGGTATGTCGGCTCATTCTCTCCGGATACGATCCTGCCCCATGTGAATATCGCAATCTCCAGTACGCCGCCTGTCTTTTTTTTTGCCTGGTAGTACTTTTGGTACTTCGGTCCTACAATGTTTGGGGTTCTCCAATAACTGTATGTCCTGGTTCCTTCTGCCGCTTTTTGCGCATTTCTTCCGTGACCTTCATCACCGGAAGCTTCAGGAGCTCTTTTCTTTTGCATTTTACGCCTCCTTGAAATAGTCTTTCGCCCAGTTAAATACAGTCATGTCTGCTACATAATGTTTCCCGGTATCTTTCTGGATTTTCTTGCAGTTGTCTTCAATTTTCTTCATGCATTCCTGTACGGATTTTGTGCGATGTCGCACACGCACCGCAAAATCTTCATTCGTGCATTCCGCTTTCAGGAAGTCAATGATCGGCTCGACTGGAATCTGGTTGTTTTTGTACTCTGCTGCCTCTATATCCAGTTTTCCCATAGCTGCAGTCATTGATCTGTAAACTCTTCTCCGGTTTCTATGAACATATCGGCAAAAAAATCTGAATCCCGTTTTCCTTTGCCAATAATCTGATGCGGTCGTTATCGCCTTCTTTCTCTCAATCCCTTTGCACACGCATTTAATTCTTCCGTGTCCATCTGTCCAAATACTTTATACATCTATGTATCCTCCATTATTTTTCTAATTTCGTCGCTGTATGCATGTCGTCCCTTTTCCATCCGGATCAGATGCCCCTGCATCTTCTTCCAGAGCTTCTGCCAGCCTTCTGCGTTTGCGATCGGTGTTCCATTGGTTTTCCGGAAGTCATTTCCGGCCCATCCGCTGATGTGATAGTCGATCATGTTCACCACAAATGTGTCCTCACAGTGGATATGGACCTCGCAGGACTGGTTCAGGCGGCTCAATGCTTCAGTAATTGCCTTTACTTCCGTCTCATGACGTGTGTTTTAGATGTCCGGTATCTTGGATTTTTCCAATTCCCCGGACTTCTTTACACAAGTGCACAAAATCCATATTTTCCCATGGTTTTACTATTGAACTGATTTTACAGCTGTGTAAATATCTACTCTAAACATGTTCTTTCATTGCCTCTTTGATATTCTGCAGTGTTTGGTTCGACTCTTTCATCTCCAGTGTTGCTCTCTTCACGGATCCAATCAGCAGTTCCGGAATAGTGGCTGGTAGAAGTTCTTCTCCATAGAGTTCCTCCATTAACTGGTTGTACTGTTCGTATTCTTTTTTAACTCACTGCAGGCTCTCCGTAGTACAATCTGTTCTGCTCCTTTTTGGTATTCAATATTTTATCGATCTGGTCTTGCCTTTTGCTATCTCGCCATCGATCGCACACCAGATCAGTGCTGCTCTGTCCGGTATAATCTTATGTACGCCCGGATAGTATTCTCTCAAAGTTTCATTTAACTCTTCTGATACTTTCACAAGTTCAGTCAGCTTGTTTTCGCTTGCTCCATCTAATATCAACATCTTTTAAATCCTCCTATCCAATTTAATCATTGTGTAATACCGGTATTTGTATCCAGTGAATTTATTTGTTCCTTCATAGTAAGTATCTTTATCCAGGTAATAACCTTTCCTGTCTTTTTTACCTCACGCCACTGTACAAAAGCGTTCTTCTTTTTGGCTCCTTTAGAGGCATGTTCCGGGACGCATGGTAGCTTGTTTCTCTCAAGTGTTCACCATGTAGTTCGCACGTCTCTGGCGTTTTCGTGATGTATCCGGCCAGATCTTTGAAGTCGCCCGCCTCGTGCAGATGCTTAAAGGTCACGGCTCCGTGCTCCCAAGCGTCTTTTATGAATACGTCTGCATCCGCTATCCGGTTTATGACTATATGTACGTGCCATGCTCCTTTGGTCCCTACTTCGATATTCGCCATCCGCCGCATAGTTTGTCCGGCTCTTTTGTATTTCTCCCTTACCCGGCGCATTGCCTTCGACAGATCTTTTCTTTGCTGTATCCATATCCGGTGGACGTTCATTCTTTTTATATGTCAGTAGGACCATGTAATCATTCTTCTTGAACCAGGTCTTTAGCTTATGCCTTACTTTTCTTTCCTGGTTCCATTGATTCCGGTAACGGATCGCTTCTTCCGTTAACTTCCTTCTTTCCTCTTTTCTTTCCAGGTGTCCATACTTGCCATCCAGATATTCATATACCTCTATGGAATTTTTGAATGTGTATATAATCCTCTTGTATCTCTTTACCATCCACCTGTATGTCCCATCTTTAATATTCTTAACAAGTGATAAAGCGGGCGGAAATGCCCGTATTTCTTGACTTTTTCGCCCGCCGATGGTATTATAATTTTGACTTATATTTTTTTCGGTAGGCGAAAAAGTCTTGAGGTACATCATCCGCATAATGATGTGCCTTATTTTTACTCACTTGTATCATGTTTGCTCGCTCCTTAAGTTATAGCGTAGAAATTAGCCACGCAGGCGGCGCGCTACAATTAACAGCAGCTCCACAATGATCGTCATTCTCCATATCCATGTTTTCAGGGATTCACATTCATCTTCCAGACGCTTGATCTGTAGTTTTGCATATATCGGTGTTTCCGGTTTTAATTTCATCACAGCACACTCACTCCCTTATTAAGATCTACAAATATAGGCTCCGCCGCTTTCATGTCAAACGGCGGTACATATTTTTCAGGTTCTTATCTTCCAGACGTGTGTGGTACTTTTCATAGTCTGCATATACAGCCACGCTTGGCTTCAGGTTGTCCAGTACCGCGTACTGGTTGTATCTTTCACCGATCAGGGGCTTCAATACCTTTAACTCCTCCGGTAAACCGTCTGAGTCGTTACCCCGAAGAGAGCTGCAAGGTTTTTTCTGTTTGCATACATGTTTTATCACCCTTTATGCTGGTTCTTTTCCTGTTTATCCATGTCCGCTCTGAGGATTCCATGTTGCTCTTTCGCGATCATGAACGCCTGTGGATCATGTGTTGCCGATGTTTGGCTGTTTCTACCATTTCAGCGATTTCTTTCTTTTTTTTTTCACTCATTGCTTTTCTCACCTTCATTCTTTCATTGATTTTCTTTTTTCTGCTCCCCTTTATACTTTTTATGTACAGGTACTTTCATGCCGAGTAATTTGTAAGGGATTTCAATGATATGTTAAAAATTTCTGTAACGCACAAAAACAGCAGCACATAAAAGCAGCAGCGTTCATATCGATCTAAGTTCAAGCTTAAAATTTTGAGAGAATTTCATTTAATATCAACGTAGCAATAACAGCTACTGGCATAGCTTTATTTTTTTTATTTTTCATAGCCATCACCCTTCCTTTTCCAACCTGCCATCATCAGACACCGGGTGGTCATTCCAGTGTGACGGCCATTGCTGGCTGTTTGGCTTTTTATTCGAACTTATTCCTTGCTTATTAGGTAATCAGCACAGTTGCTTCATATCGTCTGAATTTGTTTTTGGATTTAACATATCGGAATCACTTGTTGAAATTACAAAACGCTTCTATAAGGAAGGCCCTTTTAGAAGCTCTTTCTTTTTTCCTGGCTTTCCCAATCTAATTGTCTCATCTTGCATAGCCTGGCATAAAAAATGACAGTGCTATTTCTTTTGTGTAGTTCATAGTGATACTTTCTTTATTCATATTCTCACCCTGTTTCTTTATTGACTTTTTATGTTTGCTCTCCTATTCTGTTGATACAGGCTTGTCTAGGCCAAGTATTCAAAAAGGAGAATTTGTTTTGACTGATTTAGAAAAACAATTTTGACTGTTGCACTAAATATTATTCAGATCGCTCTATTATTGGCAGTGATGACCTGCTTAAATATATAGACGTTCCTTTGATTTTTACAGCGTTGCGCTGAACGTTTGAGCAACATGGTTATATAAAAAATCTCCATATTCAGCATCGCCTCCCGTTTAATTTCCAGCTTTACGAAGGAACCGTCCGCCATGAAATGTGCTTAGAGCATATAAAAGACTTTTTTGCTAAAAATCTCTTTGTTCCCGTGGTTGTATCAGTCATCTCTTCTTTAATTGTCGCTTCGGTAGGTTACCTTTGGAGCATGCGTAGTATTAAAGAGAACAGCCAGAGTCCTATTGCCGAACCAGCCAATGAGCTTAATATTGATACTAATGGTCTGAACCACCAGTGATCGTCATCCATATCGAGAATCCAGTCCCAGAAACTCGCTGGACGGTCATATTTCCACCAGTTTTGTAATCTTTCCACATTACTTCTCACCTGCGCTTTTGTTGTTTGTAAGGCAAGTATATGCCATTAAATAGCATTTGTCAACACTTTATGTTGTTTTCGTAGCTTTTTGTTGTTTTAAAGACTTTCTATTGACTATTTCCTTCTTGCCCTTTATAATCAAATCATGAAAGTGAGGTGAATCAAATGAACGAACGTATCAAGAAGTTAAGAAAAGTTTTGGATTTGACTCAGCAAAAGTTCGCTGATAAATTAGGTGTAAAAAGAAACACCGTTGGGCAATGGGAATGTGGAATAAATCGTCTTACGGATCAAGTAATCTTTTCTATATGCCGAGAATTTGATGTAAATGAAACTTGGCTCAGAACTGGTGAGGGAGATATTTTTTATTCAGCACTCTCCCGAAGAAGAAGTCGGTTATTATGTTGAAGATCTGTTGGAATATGATGGAAATGGGAACGCATTCTATGATGCGATCATCGAAATGATGAAGACCTATCATTCTCTTTGACGATAAATCTAAGACTGTGATACGTGAGTATTTCAAGAACGTAGCAGATGGTATAAAGAATAAAGAGGAAAAAGGCTTAAAGCCTCCCCTCTTTTCTAAATACCTGTATGGGATAGCGTAGAGTTCTTTGGATTATTTTGTGATCAGAATCATCCAGTTTTGATAATAAGATTTTTTAATTCTTTCATATGTATCGCACCTCCGCTCTGTGAACATTTGTTCGAATTGTTCTGAATTAATAATACAACTTATGCATTTTAAAATCAATATGTTATTCGAACATTCGTTCTTATTGTAAGAATCTTATTGTCCTTCTACATATAAAACACCTACAAATTATAAAACTGGCGCGTTTTTTGAAATTTGTCCGAGTTCTCGGACACTTATTTATAATCTGATTCGAACAGGTCGGTGATGTGGACTTTTAGTCCCTTTGCCAATAGCTCCATGGTATCAATCGTGGTATTCGCCCTCTGGACACAATGTCCGACACGGTTGATTTCGGGACGCCTGTGAGAATAGATACTTGGCGGATTGTTAAGTTTTCTTATCCATTAGTTCGTCGAGTAATATTTTCATACATTAAGTATGTGTATTTCCGTCATTGTTATACTTGTAATTTTATGTAACAAAAATGAAGGTAGGAAAAAATTATGAACACTGAAGAAAAAGAAATACAAATGTAACATCTGATTCCGAAGACCAAGGTACTTCAACACCTGTACCATCATCGAAGAAAAAGCGTAATATACCGAGCTATTGTAGCTAGTGTTATCGCTTTTTCTTGCTATAGTCAGTTCTATAAGCAAGCCTTCACCAGATTCATACCAGGCACTCCAGGAAAAATATAATAAATTAAAGAAAGACTATAAGAGCCAAGAGGAAAGTCTTGAACTTGTTACCAATCAATACGATTCCTATAAAAACCAGATGAGTGCCTTTGATGATCTGAGTGATGAAGAAATCGACGCACTCGTCTCTAAAGCAGATGAGATTCTTGCCGAAAAGCAAGCTAAGGAGGATGAAGCTAAGAAAGCTCAGGAAGAGGCCGCAAAGGCTGAGGCTGAAAAACAACAGAAATTAAATTCTGCCTCCACTTCTCAGAAAAAATGCTCTGGCAAAGGCTAAAGACTACCTTGGGTACACGGCATTCTCTTACAAGGGCCTAATCGAGCAATTGGAGTACGAAGGTTTTTCCTCTGAAGATGCTACCTACGGCGCTGATAACTGTGGGGCTGATTGGACCGCTCAGGCTGATAAGAAAGCAGCGGATTATATGGGATACTCTTCGTTCTCGAGAGCAAGCTTAATCGAGCAGCTGGAATATGAAGGGTTTACACAGGAGCAGGCCGAACACGGCGCATCTTCTGTCGGACTTTAATTTTCAGAGGAAAAATATGAAATATCTATTTGAAAGTAAGAAAAGCTTTGGATATGTACTACGAACTTATAAAGGAACTTGGTGTAGACGCCGAACCCAATGAGCAAAACGATTGTGTCTATATCACAGAAAAATTCATGAGTGAATGTTTCGAAGTGTACTTATCAAAATATACAAGTTAATATAAAAGGCCTCAGTGCTACCAACACCAAGGCCACTCAGATAAATATTATACAGTCTTTGGGCACGTACAATACTCCATCACAAGAATATTGTACCACAGTTTTCCAACATCTGTATAGGTGTTATTTTTATACTCATTTTAGATATTTAGGAGGAAATTATGTGGACAGAACAATTATCTAACGGAAATGTGAAATTTGTAGAACGTTACACTGATCCGTTGACTCTTGAATTTCACCGGGTATCTTGTACTATGGCAAAAGATACCAACAGCACCCGGAAGCAGGCGCAGGCTATCCTGAATGAAAAGATTGAGAAGAAATTAGAGAAGATTTCAATGTCTGCTGCCGTCCGTAAGGAAAATTGCGGCTCGGCCAGCTCTGCACTATGTATAATACTTTTCAGAAAACGGCACGTGCTCCCTCTACTTATTCCCGGAATTTGCACGCCTGCAACTCGCTGTGTCGTATACTCGGCGAAGATACACTGGTGTCGCAATTAACTGCCGGTTACGTCAACGAAAAGGCGGCCGAACAGAATGAAGCTGTCGGGACAACTAACGAGCGGATCACTCGTTTCAAAGCCCTGATCCGTTGGGGATATGAAAATGATTATATTGCGGACATCGCTTGGATTAATAAAATCAGAAAAGAAAAAGATATCAAAAAAGAAAGAAAAGCTGGAGGATAAATATCTGGAGCGTGAGGAGCTGCAGACTCTATTGAATAATCTCACTGTCCCACGTTGGAGAATGCTTGCTTCTTTCGCTGCTCTCTCCGGTCTTCGCGTCGGTGAGATCATTGCGCTGCGCGATTCAGATGTGAATCTGGACAAAAGAATCATATCAGTTACTAAAAACTATGATTCCAATAATAAGGTTATCGGATATACCAAGACATCTTGCTCCTACCGGGAAGTATATACATTCAAGACGAGCTTCTCACATTGTGCCGGCAAATAAGGTTCTTCATTAAAAAAAAAGAGCAGTTGCTCACCGGCGTTCGCAGTCCACTCTTTATCCCGGATGTATCCGGAGATCATGTGCATTACTGGGCATACAATAAATGTCTGAAGGAGACCGCCCACCGGGTGCTGAACAAAGACGTCGAGATTACAACTCATGTTCTGCGTCATACTCATGTCGCACTTATGGCAGAACAGCTCGTTCCTCTTGAAGTCATTTCCGCAGGATCGGGCACGCAGACAGTAAAGTCACCAGGGAGATATACTTCCATATAACCAAGAAAATTCGCGAAAGGGATAATCAGCTGATCCGGAATGTTAAGATATTATAGGGGCAAAAAGGGGCAAATGATTATATTCTATGTTATGTCAGGATAGGTACTGCCTCTTGCAATCCCCATTTTATCAGCTATGTTATATTGATATGCATTTAGAAAGTCCCTTTTTTCCGCATGAAGAAAACCTTGAAGATTCATTCTTCAAGGTTTTTTGTTATTTAATTGATTAACGAAGTTGGCCTCTCGGTCTTTGAAGAACACAGTATATAGCCGGTTTGATGAACTAAATAGCCATTTATTTACTCCGCCACACCCGCTCCCGCAGCTCCTCAAATATCTCCTTTATGCTGCCTTACCTGCATCTTCGGGAACGCTTTCACAAGACGTTCGCCAACCTTTGTACGGTTCTCTGCCATCTCTTCGTATTTTGCTTTTAACTCTTCCATACGGGCCTTCATCTCTTCTACATTGATCTTCGGAGCCAGTTTCTCCATACGGGCTTTTGGTTCTTCCAGGCGTTCCTTTACTCCGTCTCTGAGACCATTCACGATCGCCTTCGGCTCCTCCAGACGTTCCTTCAGCTCTTCTCTTACATTACCAAGCTGCTCTTTCTTCTCTTCCTGGAATTCCATACCTTCCATTACATTTTCATAGATATTCTCTCCGACCTTGTTAGACAGATCTTTCAGCTCGGCTGCAATCTTCTCCATCGTTTCAAGTTTGCGGTTCATCTTCAGAATAGCGGGAAGCTGTTACATACAGGTCTGCCAGAAGTCCGACAGCCAGACATGCCATAACTATAATTCCAAGAACAAATGGAATCATTGTCAACACCTTGTAGATCAGCGGATGGATCACTTTTACGATCAGAACGCAGAACACGCCCCATATCAATGAGAACAACACGCATACATATCCACCGATATTCAATGGCTGGTCTGAATAATCCCACCATTTATTATGAAAGATCTTCTCCAGCAGGAATCCGGTAATTCCTTCTATTGCCGTCACAAGTATGGTCGAACTGATATACAATAATACCAGATTATTCTCAACCGGTGTCAGAAACTGTACTACAACACCAACTCCGATTCCATATACCGGACAGCTCGGTCCGTTTAAGAATCCTCGGTTCACGAATTTTCCCTGCTTCACAGCTGCATATGCAACTTCCGTACACCATCCCAGAAATCCATATACAAAAAATGATAATGCAAAATAATAAAACTCTGTCAAATATACTCTCTCCTTTTTTATTATATGATAATAGGATCAAAAGACATTTTATCCCCGTATCATTATATTAATAAACTTCATTATACGTGATTCTTTCTTATTTCTCAATAAACATCTTTTCATATCTGTTAAGCTTTTATTGCATGTAATACAAATCTAAAGTTTTTCTTACAACTTCGTGAATATTCTGTGACCACTCTTGAGAGTTTTTTTCAAACATTATAGAATAAGAGATGGGTATAAATAGGAGGGACTAATAATGAGTTTAAGTAATAAGAAGAAAACACAATCTACTTCCGATATCTTCGACGACGATTTCGAAGTGATCTACGAAGGTGATCTTCCTGATATTTCTATTGATGATGACGATGACTACCGCGATGTACTATCAGGATTATCGGATATTGATCATACAGATTACATCAAAAAAAATGATTACGACAGACTAACAAAGAAATTAAAGAATAAAAAAATAAGAAGGCTGGTAAGAAAAACAAAAACAAAGTAAAAAGATAACTTCTTTGATACCGCCTACTATGATGACGACATCTTTGACGAGCTGGATGATGACCTTTACGATGATGAATATGAAGACGACTACGATAATGAGTATGAAGACGACTGCGACGATCCTCGTAACAACCGACAGAAAGAGAAAAAAAAAGCCGCAAAAAATCGTGGTGTAAAAGTTCCAAATGTTGCAAAACCGGTTGCAAAAACCGCTAAAGCCGGAGGAAAGATCCTATTCAAATTCATCAATCTTCTGTTAAGAATGGGAACACTTCTGCTGATTGCCTGGATCATCTATCTTTTGGGACTGCATTTTCTGGCCAATGCCGGTTCGTTTGGCAATATTGTTTCCCGCTTAACATCAGCGGATCAGGAACTCGAATGCAGGAGTCAAAGTCCTGTGCCTTACCGCTTGGCGATAGCCCATAAACTGGGCTGTAAAAACTGCAAAAAAGTCCTGTGCCTTAGGGTGGGGTAATGGGACTCGAACCCATGATATCCAGAACCACAATCTGGCGCGCTAACCAACTGCACCATACCCACCATATTACTTATCGAACTGTCGTGCTAACCAACTGTATCACCATCCATTAAATTTAGTGGTTTAAACGAGCCTGGGGGATTCGAACCCTCGACCTACGGCTTAGAAGGCCGTTGCTCTATCCAGCTGAGCTACAGACTCATATTTCTTAACCACAACCCAAAACAATTGTTTCAGGAGAGCGGGTGATGGGAATCGAACCCACGTATCCAGCTTGGAAGGCTGGTGTTCTACCATTGAACTACACCCGCATAGCGTATCGGGGTGACAGGATTCGAACCTGCGACCTCCTGGTCCCAAACCAGGCGCTCTAGCCAAGCTGAGCCACACCCCGATGGTGTTTCTTTTTGTGTCACATTTTGTATCAGCTCCGTGACACAAGACATATTATATATGACCTCATACTAATTGTCAACAACTTTTTTTGTTTTTTTATATTTTTTCAAAAGTGCGGATTTTCTTGAAAAATCAATGGTTTCCGCACTTTTTATTATATTCTAATTTAAATATTCCTGCGTAATTTCAAGTTTTCCGTTACTGTCAATCTGCATGATCATATAACTAGGCTTTCTCCCCGGCTGTCTTGGATAACAAAGGCTTCCCGGATTCAATGTAATGAGCCCTTCTTCCTTTTCATAAAACGGACGATGCGTATGGCCATACATCACAATATCCGCTCCTCGCCCTCTTGCCTCCTGTTTCAACCGCGTTTCTCCCATAGATACATAATACCCGTGTCCGTGCGTTGTAAATATATGATATCCCTCTACCATGAATTCTTCTTCTCCAGGCAGATCTGAAAAAAAGTCATTATTTCCACGCACCATATGTACCGGACAATCTGCAACAGCCGGAATATAATCCTCATCCCCCCTCCATCTCCAAGATGGATCAGCATATCTAATGGCCGTTCTTTCTCTATTACACGGTCAAAATGCTTATGAGAGCCATGTGTGTCACTTTATGATCAATATTTTCATATCTTTATCTTCACCCTAACTTTTATTTATGCTCTAGAATCTTACGAATCTTTCTTAGTCCCTCGCCTCTGTGGCTCAGTTCATTTTTCTTTTCCGGTGAAAGTTCTGCGCTTGTACAGCCATACTCCGGAAGGAAGAATATCGGATCATACCCAAATCCGTTTTCTCCCGCGATCTCATGGCCAATAATTCCTCCATAGTACCTCTTACCACTTCACAGGAACCATCCGGCATGGCCGCTGCAATCGCACATACGAATCTTGCCGTACGTTTTTCATCAGGGACTCCTCAAGACGATCCAGCAATGTCTGATTCTTAATGTCATAGGAAGTATCTTCTCCCATATAACGTGCAGAATAAATCCCCGGTTCCTTGTTCAAATAATCAATTTCAAGTCCGGAGTCATCTGCCAGAACCACTGCATTTTTATACTCTGGCATCTGATTTGCAATCTTTGCAATCTCTGTAGCTTTGATCATGGCATTTTCTTCAAAAGTTGCCCCGTCTTCTACTACATCAGCCTTAATCCCGCTTCTTTCTGTGACAGGATCTCTGCTCCCAGATCACTCAGGATCGCACGGATCTCTATCATTTTATGTTCATTTCCGTCGCAAATATAATTTTTTTCCATCTTATCTTTTCTCCTGTTTTTCTCCCGGACGCTTTCCTTAGGTGGTTTTGGTCCCAGGAACTGGTAAAAATATGTCTTCAACATTCCATTGTAAATTTTCCGGTTACGATCTGCTTTTCGTCCGAAATAGCGTTCTGCATCCTCATAAGAAGTAATCATGTATGCTGACCACGAATCCAGATTTTTAAAACTCTCGCCAAATGTTTTATATAATGCCGGCAGGTCTTTCTTATCTTCCAGCCTTTCTCCATATGGCGGGTTCGTAATAATAAATCCATATTTCTTCGGGTGGCTCAAATCTTTTTACATCTCTTTCCTGAAAATGTATCAAATGATCTACTCCTGCTTCTCTTGCATTGCGTCTTGCAATCTTAATTACAGAACCATCCGCATCATACCCTTGAATGTCAACTTCTATGTCATCATCGATCAGTTCATTTGCCTCATTCACCGTATCATACCAAAGCTTTTTGGAATCAGATTCGTCCATTCTTCCGCTGTAAATGACCGGTTCATTCCGGGTGCGATATTTGCTGCGATCATCGCTGCTTCTATAGGAAATGTTCCACTTCCGCAAAACGGATCTACAAGAATCCTGTCTTTGTGCCATGGCGTCAGCATGATCAGTGCCGCTGCAAGTGTCTCTGTGATCGGAGCTTTCCCGCAACTTCACGATACCCTCTCTTATGCAGTGATACTCCCGATGTATCGATACCGACCGTTACCACATCTTTTTTCAGAAAAACTCTTACCGGATAAGCCGCACCGTCTTCTTCAAACCACTCTACATGATATTTCTGTTGAAGTCTTCTTACCATTGCCTTTTTCATTACTGACTGGATATCCGATGGACTGAATAATTTACTTTTTTACAGATGCTGCTTTCGCAATCCAGAATTTTCCATTTTCCGGTATATAATTTTCCCAGTCGAGTGCCTTTGTATTCTCAAATAATTCTTCATAACTGGTAGCCTTAAAGCTTCCTACTTTTAAGAGCACCCTTTCTGCAGTTCTCAGGAATATATTAGCACGGCAGATTGCTTCCGCATCTCCCCAAAATCCAACTCTTCCATCTTCTACTTCTGAGATATCATATCCCAGATCCAGTATCTCTCTTTTTAATACTGCTTCCAATCCAAAATGACAGGGAGCGATCAATTCCATTTTTTTCATCTATTTCTCCATATAATAAATATTAATTTCTACTTCTTTATCTTACTGACAAGTAATAGTTTTTGTCAATATGTTTTGCTATATCGTATGTAAACCCCAAAACAGGACGTGCGTTTGCACGTCCTGTCCGGAAAGCTTTTTCCTAATACTGACTGTTTTCATTTCCGTAATTATAAGAATTCTTGTCTTTCGCATCTTTATCATATGCGTTTTTGTTCGATGCATTCTTATCGTATGCATTTTTTTCCATATGAATTCTTATTTGATGTGTTTCTGGATGCATTTTTGTTTGATGTGTTCTTGTCTGATGCGTTATGACAGTTTTCTGATGAGTTGTAATTTTTAGCCATTTTGAATTCCTCCTAATCTTTTTTGCTACGAGATTAGTATGTCCTGTCATTCACTGATTATACATCCGGCGATATATTAAGAATTTTTTTAATATTTTTCTTGATTTTTTCCATTTTACTATATTATACTGTTGTTGTAGAAAGAATACTTTCTACAACCCCTTATTAATTATTTATACTCCCTCAAAAGACCGATGGCTCCCCCATCGGTCTTTTATTTTTGCATATATCAAATTTTCAAAAATCAACGAGTCTTTCCGCTCTCTCACCTTCTGGAATCCTTCACCAGCTTTAAGATCAGACACAGGATCAACAGCGGAACAAATATCGGTGCCAGAATGCTGATGATTCCTCCAATTACAGCCACAACTAATACGATAACACCAATGATTCCAAGAAGAAGCACCAGTTTCTTCCACCATGTATCAAGTCCGAAGACATGCACTCCTCTGTGTCCTGATTCCTCGTCATAGCCCTGTTCATACGTCTGGCTTCTCTGTCTTTCCGGCTCATAGCTGTCATATGTTTCCCCCGTATTTCCCTTGATTTCTTCCGAGGTAATGATATTCTTCGCAATTGCCCATGGATCGCCAAGCTCTTCTATTACTTCTGACTCTTTTCTGCCTTTTCGCACTTCTTCTGTAATATAATCATCATAATAATCCACATTATCCCGAATTACATTTCCCGAAAGGTCATTCGCAAGCGCTTTTTTTTAATTTATCTAAAATTCCCGTTTTGTCATGATTGCCCTCCTTACAGGATTTTACATACTTTGGTATAAAAAACCCTGAACTTAGAATAGCACAATCACGTGTCCATTCCAAGTCCAGGGTTCTTAAATTTTTCTAATGTATTTCTAAAATAATTTCTTCGTCTAACGAATGACCTGCTCTTTTTTGTTTATACTTCAAATATCAGATCTCCGTAAGAAGGCATCGGCCATGCTTCTTTATCAACAATCATTTCCAGTTTATCAACCGGTGCACGGAGCGCTTCCATAGCAGGTACTACATCGGAAGTGATAGAATCTTGCCTGATCTTCTCCCTCTTCCATAGCTGCTGCCTGATCTGTTACAACCTTCAGTGCTTCCAGCGCTTTCTTAGACTCTGCTAATAATCCGGATACTTCTGTCAGAAGTTCTGCCTGAACAGATGCATCTGCGCCGGCTTCTTTACTGCAACTACTGTATCTGCAAGTTCTTTCGTATATTTAATAATTGCAGGAATAATCTGTTTGCTTGCCATATCGATCATAGTACGTGCTTCAATATTGATTGCCTTTGCATAACTTTCAAATTTGATCTCTGCACGGGATTCCAGCTCAGCTTTTGTAAATACTTTGAATTTTTCAAACATATTGATAGCCTTGTCTGTAGTCAGGGCAGGTATTGCTTCTACCATAGATTTGATATTTGAAGTCCACGTCTTTCAGCTTCCTCTACCCATGCATCTGAGTATCCATTACCGTCGAATACCACTCTCTGATGCTCTGTCGCATATTTCTTGATCAGGTCATGAACTGCTTCATCAAAATTATCTGCTTTTTCAAGGGCATCACAAGCCTCTGAGAATGCTTCTGCAACGATTGTATTCAGTACTACGTTTGGTCCTGCGATTGAATCACGGGAACCTACCATACGGAATTCAAATTTATTACCGGTGAATGCAAACGGTGATGTTCTGTTACGGTCTGTTGCATCTTTTGCAAGATCCGGAAGTGTGTCAACTCCTGTCTAAGTTTTCCACCTTTCAGACTATGTGTAGCTTCTCCTGTGCTGATCAACTGATTCAGGACATCCTCAAGCTGCTCTCCAAGGAATACAGATACAATTGCCGGTGGAGCCTCATTTGCTCCAAGTCTGTGATCATTTCCCGGGTCTGCAAGCAGATTCACGAAGAAGATCTGCATGTTTATCCACTGCTGTCGATAATAGATGTAAGTATAAGTAAGAACTGCATAGTTTTCATGAGGAGTTTTTCCTGGCTCTAACAGATTCTTTCCGTCGTCTTGTTACCATAGACCAGTTGTTATGTTTTCCTGATCCATTGATTCCTGCAAATGGTTTCTCATGAAGTAAGCATTTTAATCCATGACGTCTTGCTACACGTCTCATTGTTTCCATTAATAACTGGTTGTGGTCTGTTGCCACGTTGTTTGAGTTATAGATTGGTGCTAATTCGTGCTGTGCTGGAGCTACTTCGTTATGTTCTGTCTTCGCACTGATTCCAAGTTTCCATGTTCTTCGTTAAATCTTTCATGAATCCTTCGATTCTCTGGTTTGATGATTCCAAAGTAATGGTCATCCATTTCCTGACCTTTTGGAGGCATTGTCCGAATAATGTACGTCCAGTGAAGATCAAGTCTTTTCTCTGTTTATATTTTTCTTCATCAACAAGAAATATTCCTGCTCTGGTCCTACAGAAGGAGTTAACACTTTTTAGATGTTGTATTTCCAAACAATTTAACAGTCTCAGCTGACTGCTATTGATTGCCTGCATAGAACGAAGAAGCGGTGTCTTCTTGTCTAATGCTTCACCTTTGTATGAACAGAATGCTGTCGGGATACAAAGTGGTGCGCCTGCTGATCATGTCTTTAACGAATGCAGGTGAAGTAGGATCCCATGCTGTATATCCTCTTGCCTCAAAAGTAGCACGAAGTCCACCGGACGGGAAAGAAGATGCATCCGGTTCGCCCTTGATCAGCTCTTTACCGGAAAAGCTCATCAGTACTTTTCCATTTGGATGGTGCTGAAATAAATGCATCGTGCTTTTCTGCAGTTACTCCCGTCAAAGGCTGGAACCAGTGGCTGTAATGGGTAGCAGCCTTTCTTCAATCGCCCATTCTTTCATCTCATGTGCAACGACATCTGCTGTAGCAAGGTCTAATTCCTTACCTTCTTCAATTGTTTTCTTCAGATCCTTATAGACTTTCTTTGGAAGACGTTCCTGCATTACAGTGTCATTGAATACGTTTTCGCCAAATATCTTGGCTACATTAATTGCTTCACTCATGTCTCCTCGTTTCCTTTCTCATTGTTATTTATAGTATAAGTTTCACACTATGGTATACATAAAATCTGTTGTATGTACTTTCTGTGCATACCATGATATGAAAAAAGGCACTCCAACCCTCGTTGGAACGCCTTTGTTCTGTCTATGTCAGTTAGTATAACTCAACCAGTCAAAAAAAGGCAAGTGAAAATTTTTAATTATTCAGCTTTTCCTACTGAACCAAATAATTCCATCTTCTCTTTAACTGTTGCCTGGATAGCTTCAGCACCTGGTTTCAGGAGTTTACGAGGATCGTATCCTTTTCCTTCCAGATCCTTTCCTGCCTCGATGTATTTACGTGTAGCTTCTGCAAATGACAAGCTGGCACTCTGTATTTACATTGATCTTAGCAACACCGAGACTGATTGCCTTTTTAATCATATCGTCCGGAATTCCTGTACCACCGTGAAGAACTAATTGCATTTTTCCCTGTCACCTGCTGAACAGCATCCAGAGTCTCAAAACTTAATCCCTCCCAGTTAGCCGGGTATTTACCGTGGATGTTACCGATACCTGCTGCAAGGAAGTCAATTCCAAGATCAGCTACCATCTTACACTCCTTCGGATCTGCGCACTCACCTTTTCCGATGACTCCATCTTCTTCTCCACCGATGGATCCAACTTCAGCTTCGATAGACATTCCTTTTTCTGCAGATAGCGATAAGTTCTCTTGTCTTCTCTACGTTCTCTTCGATTGGATATTTAGATCCGTCGAACATGATTGAAGATAAATCCTGCATCAAGACATTTTTACATCCTTCGTATGTTCCGTGGTCAATGTGTAATGCTACATGAACTGTGATGTTAAGTTCTTCCATCATAGCTTTAACCATAGCTGCTACAGTCTTGAATCCTGTCATGTATTTTCCAGCCCCTCAGATACACCTAAGATAACTGGTGACTTTAACTCTTCTGCTGTAAGGAGAATAGATTTTGTCCACTCTAAGTTGTTGATGTTGAACTGTCCAACTGCGTAATGACCTTCTACTGCCTTATCGAGCATTTCTTTTTGCTGATACTAACATATGTTATTCCTCCAATTCTTGATGCCATAAGTATTACTACTTTCACTATGACAAATTTGTTTCACTTGCATTATATATCATAACTTCTAAAAAACAAGAAACTTATCCCGCCAATTATGAAAACGGCAAGATATATCAAGATAACAATGTATCCTGCCCTGTCTTCTTTTTTATATGTCAACGGATACATTCTTGAAGTTTCTGTGCTTCCGGTATATCCCCGCGCTTCCATCGCCATAGCCAGATCCGATGATCTCCTAACCGTCATCAGAAACAGCGGAAACAATAACGTCATAACCCTTTACATTTTTCGACAACATTTCCTTCTTCAAACCTTGCACCTCTTGCCGCCTGTGCATCCATCAACACATTTAACTCTTCCAGCATAATCGGGATAAAACGAAATGCTATCATCACGATCACTGCCATCTCATGTACCGGGACTCCAATCTTCCCCAATCCCGAAAAAGCCTTCTCCAGACCATCTGCCAGTTCTTTCGGCGTTGAAGTGTAAGAAAGCAAAGACGCACCTGTGATCATCAAAGCTATCCTTGCTGTCATCTGCACTGCTTTCCATATTCCCTGTTTTGTTATGGTAAATATCCAGACAGATGCGACCGCATCTCCCGGTGTATACAGCATACGGAACAGAAAAGTAAAGCAAAAAGCAGAATAAGAATTCCTCTTAATTCTTTTAACAAATATCCCGCTGGAACTCTTGCAAGCCTATAAAGAACCAGCATTACAATCAGACATCCGAGATACCACCAGACATTTTTACAAGAAATAAAGAAATAATATAAACCAGAACTCCCATCAGTTTTGTTCTCGGATCCATCCGGTTAATCACAGATTCCGAATCATAATATCTTCCAATCGTAATATCCCGAATCATCTTTCCCTCTCTCCTTTAAATATTCTCACCAGCATCTCTTCAGCATCCGCTACATTGATTGCCGGCCTCGGCAAAGGCAGACCTTCCTGTATCAGCGAATATGTCAAATGCGTAATCTGCGGGATTCCTATATGCATTTCTTCTAACTCTTCCACTCTTCCATATACTTCTTCCGAGTGCCATTCATTGCGATCTTTCCTTCATGCATCACCCATACCCGATTAGCAAATTGAGCTACATCTTCCATATGGTGCGAAACCAATACAATTGCATTATTTCGTTCTTTCCTTATCCTGCACAACAACTCGAATATTTCATTTTTTGTTTCAGGATCAAGTCCTGCTGCCGGTTCATCTAACACCAATATCTCCGGCTGCATCGCCAGTACTCCCGCAATCGCAACGCATCGTTTCTGACCTCCCGAAAGTTTCATCGGACTCAAATGATAATACTCTTTTTGAGATTCCGACAAGCTCCAGACTTTCTACTGCAGACTTTTCAGCCTCTTCTTCACTCATTCAAGATTCAGCGGCCCATACATAACATCTTTCAGAATCGTCCTGCCAAATAATTGCTGCTCCGGATACTGAAATACAAGACCAACTTCTTTTCTTAATTTTGAAATTGGATATTTTTACTATATATATTTTTCCCCATTGAAAAAGATCTCTCCCGATTCCGCCTTCAGCAGACCATTCAGATGCTTGATCAATGTTGTCTTTCCCGACCCGGATGTACCAATCAGTCCTATAAAATCATGTTCTCTAATCTCAAATGAGACATCTTTCAAAACATCTATCTTCCCTTTTGCCGAATCTGAATAAGAAAATGTGATATGTTTACCTTGCAGCATCCTTTTGCCTCCACATTTACTTCTGTATAATTTCACGATTTTTTCGATCATTTCCTGTTCCTGTAAAACCGGACCCTCTAATCCAATTTGCTGTTTTTCTAATCTCATTCCCAACTCTACAACCGGCGGAATATCCATTTTTGCCTTTTTAACAATTCGTAATCCGCAAATATTTTCTTCGGAATGTCATCCCCGATGATTTTCCCATCTTTCATCAATACAATACGGTCTGCATCTACTACTTCATCCGTGTGATGCGTAATCAGAATAATCGTCATTCCTTCTTTTCGATTCAATTCTTTCACGATATTTATTACTTCTTTTCTTGAATCCGGATCAAGCATAGCTGTCGGTTCATCTAACACCAGACATGCCGGAAGTCCTGCCAGCGCATCGGCCGTTGCCAGTCTCTGTTTTTGTCCGCCGGATAATCTGGAAGGTGACGCCTTTCTCCGATCCCACAGCTTCACTTTTCGCAAAACAGTTTCTACAATTTTTCTTATTTTTTCCGGTTCTATATTTTTGTTTTCCGGACCAAATGCAACATCTTCTTCTACACTCGTCCCAATGATCTGGTTATCCGGATTCTGAAATACCATGCCAACCTGACTTCTGATTTCCCAGAGCCTTTCTTTTGCATGTGTATCTTTCCCGTCAATCCATACCGTTCCTTCATTCGGAAGTAGTAATACATTCAAGTGCTTTGCCAATGTAGACTTTCCCGACCCATTCGGCCCTAATATTGCCAAAAATTGACCAGACGGAATATCTAACGATATTCCGTCCAATGCTGTCTTCTCACTTTTAATATTTTCATCTTTCCATATCGTATACTTATGTACCAGATTTTCAATCTTTATCATATGAGATTTATGCCTCTTTCTTAAAATTATCCATGAATCTCATCGGCATTGCCTTAATGAGCAGGCATCCAATAATACATGTTCCGATCTTATCGATTAAGTTTGATGCAACATTTCTAAGGAATGAAGCCTGGAAAATTGTTTTTCCGCCCTGTACCAGTGACATTACCAAGCATATCAGATACAGATCCATTCAGACCACCATATACATAGATTCCAATTGGTGTTCCGATTGCCGGACAAATAAAGCTAAGTGCAAGACCAGTAATAATTGCCGGAACAATACCAAATTTCCATTTTTTTGCTACCAGACCTACGATAAGACCTACTGCCATATTTACAAGGCAGAACGGAATATCTGACACACTGTAAATAAGCCCTGTAATAATATTACTCAATGCTCCTACAATGATTCCCGGTACCGGACCAAGAATTGCTGCGGAAAGCACAGTTCCCAGTGTATCCAGATATAACGGGATTCCAAGTGCCGATGTGATAATTCCAAGCACGATGTTCATTGCTACTGCAACACCGCAAAAAGTTGTTACATAGACTTTTCTGTTTTTCATTTTGTTCTCCTCTTTTCTCTCTAACCTTTAGTTGTTCAGCAGTTGCACTGCTTCTTTCATCGTCACAATAGGAATTTCCATATTTCTTTTTGAAGTTCTTTTTCCAGTACTTCCATATACACACCCGGATTTTCTGTCATTTTCAGAGATTTCTGAATGTCCTGTATTCTTTTTTTCATCCGTACCAATCTCACCTTTCCATTCTCCTTCACAAGTCAGATGATATCCACAGTTCGGACTGCCCTCTACAGAAACAATCCCCAGAACATGGAATTTTTCCACATGTTGTGCGTATTCCTGCAACTGAAGCAGAACCGGTTCAAGAATTTTACGGCATTGTTCCATGTAAAATGGATGTTGAAACTGGTTCTTCACATGTCCCCATCTCTGAGATCCATACATAATAAATTCCGGACAAGGCAATTGAAGCAGCTGTACATCTTTTTTCAAAATAAGCTGCATCAGTTCTTCACGGATTTTATATTCTTCAGCCAGCTCAGCTTCATCCTGTTCTACTTTTGCCGCATTATTCAAAATACAATGAGATACTATCAAAAGATTTTTCATAATTCCTATTCCTTTCTGACTGCTTCAATAGTAGCATTTATTGTCTGCTTGTTGAAATTGTTTTTCTTTATATAAGGGTATATTATAGATTTCATCTATAATATTAACAAATAAATTTTATTAGATTTTTGCTTCAGTATTTTAGTGATATACCGAGAACTTATCCTCAGCCTTTTCTCTTACATACTTAGATTAAAAGAAAAAAAGATCTACAGAACATTCTGCAGATCTTCATCAGTGACTCCGAGGGGAATCGAACCCCTGATTCCAGCGTGAGAGGCTAGCGTCTTGACCGCTTGACCACGGAGCCATTTGTTTGGTACTTGCCTAGTATAGCAAGGATTTTGCAAAAAGGCAAGTACTTTTTTTAATTTTTTAAATTTTTTGGATTTTTCTACAATTCATGGATTTTAGTCTTCTTCATGCGTTCCCGGGACCATGATCTGAAGCTCTTTATTCAAGTTCTCAATCACAACCTCATCATGTTCACCGCCGAATTCCCCATCCAGTGTCCACGGAATCTCCTCAATCGATTCAAACATGATCCGTCCGCTCTTGAACGTATACATATATTTGGAATCCATCTGCTGAATCATCAGTGCAGCAATGATCTCCTGTAATTCGATCGGATTCTTTGGTGTCTTGATCAACGTTACTTCAAACACGCCATCATCAAACCCCACCTGTTTTCCGACCAGATTACGGAATCCGCCGACTGATCTGGAATTCGTAACCATACCATATACGAATTCATCTTCGATCACTTCATCATCATGTGTTACTTTCACTCTGTAAGAAGGAATGTTGAACAGACGCTTCGCCCCTTCCAGAACATACGCCAAATGTCCCAATACATTTTCATTGACTGTTTGGTCTGGTACGATACATCCGTAAAAAGTCCAAATGCCGCGATATACACAAAAATATCATCATTAAATCTTCCTGCGTCGCAGGAAAATACCTCTCCATTCACAGCATTATCTGCCGCTTCCAGCAAACCTCTCGGGATGTGAAGACTGCTTGCGAAGTCATTCGTTGTTCCGGTCGGGATATAGCCGATCGGATCCCTCTTATCCCTGTCTCGCTTCATCATACCGGTCACAACTTCATCAAGCGTTCCGTCTCCTCCGCTGCACACGACCAGATCATATTCGTTTGAATCATATTTTTTAATCTTTTATAGGCATCACGGTATGCCTGCGTCGGATATGCTACAACCTCATATCCCGCTTTCACAAAGATATCAATAACATCTGCAAGTTTCGGTTTTAAAAGTTCTTTTTCCTGCATGTGGATTATAGATAAAAAGCAAACGCTTCATAAACATGCCTCCTCCTTATCTTTTTTAATAACGAAGAGGCTATTGCAACTCCATCACAACGGCCCCTTTATTTTACATATCGTTTCTATATTATTCTCCCGTATTACTTCTGTGCTCCAAGAAATGTTGCCACACCACTTACGGCTGCATCTTCATCCTGGCCATCTGCTACGATCGTAACATCCTCACCTTTCTGAAGTTTCAGGCTCATCATCCCCATAATACTTTTTGCGTTAATCTTTTTGCTTCCCATCAGAATGTATACCTGGCTCGCGTACTGGCTTGCTTCCTGTACAAGATGAGCCACCGGACGGTCTTCCATGTCCATATTGTTTTGAATGGTAACAGGCTTTCTAATCATAACGACTTGCTCCTCCTTGCTGTTCCCTTAACCCTTGTGCTATTTCACTTAACTTCCTGAGTCGATGATTAACCCCTGATTTACCAAGCGGGCTTGCCATCAGTTGACCCAGTTCTTTCAAAGCTGCTTCCGGATACGCCAGACGCGTAAGGGCAACGTCTCTTAATCCCTCCGGCAGCTTATCAAAACCGATCTGATCTCTGATATATGTAATATCCTCCATCTGCCTTACTGCAGCAGATACGGTTTTATTAATATTAGCCGTCTCACAATTTACTTTACGGTTCACTGAATTGCGCATCTCTTTCACAATACGTACATTCTCCAGGTCCATCAGAGCCACATGTGCGTCCATCACATTCAGTATATCTACAATCTGTGACCCTGCTTTCAGATATACCACATATGTTCTTTTACGCTGAACGATCTTGGCATCCACGCCAAAACTGTTCATCATCTCTTTCAGATGTTCTGCCTGATTCTCATCATTGCAGACAATTTCAAAATGATAGGACTTACTTGGATCACTCATAGACCCCGATGCAATAAATGCCCCTCTTATATATGCCCTTTTACAGCAGACTGCCTGCACGATCGTGTCACGTATCGCCAGCAATTCTTCACCTTTTTGCGTAAATATAATAGCTGTAGTTATCCTTTCCCCGTATTTCTGCGGACTACGACATCAGTTTTTATATTAAACGTTTTTACCAATAATGTAAAGCATTTTCTCGCAACTCCAAGATTTTCCGTATGCACCTTAAGGCAGCATACACCTCCGTGTCCCACCTTAAATTCTCCCGCCATGTGAACAATTGCCGATAATTCCGCAATATCACAATGTCTCGCACGGGCATAATGCTCTAACAATTCTTCTTTAACTTTTCCAGAAAATGACATCTGATCTTCTACCTCGCTTTGGTAATAGCATCCTTTCCTATATCTCGGTGTTCTATCCGGATACCATAATTATCATTCTTCTGAAGCGCCTCGTACAGCTCATTCGCGAGCGTAACCGAGCGGTGTTTTCCTCCTGTACATCCGATGCCGATCACAAGCTGTGTCTTTCCTTCCTGTACATAATTAGGAATCAGAAATTCTATCATATCCGTCAATTTTGCAAGGAACTCCCTTGCTTTGTCATTATTCATAACATATTCTCTAACTTCTCTGTCATTACCACTTTTGGACGAAGTTCATCTATGTAATAAGGATTAGGAAGAAATCTTACATCAAATACCAGATCTGCATCTGCCGGGATTCCATATTTGAACCCAAACGACAGCACAGATATATACAGATTCTTATATTCCTTATTTTCCACAAAATCTTCGACAGCTCTGCACGCAGTTCTCTGGTCAGCATATGACTGCTGTCAATCAGATAATCTGCCCGTTCTCTTAAGAACTTCAGGCGTTTTCTCTCTTCCCTGATTCCTTCTTCCACCCTGCCGCCTTTTTCCGGACAACGGATGAAAACGTCTCGTTTCTTTATATCTTTTGATCAGAACATCATCACTGGATTCCAGATAAAGGATCTCAAATCTGGTTCCTGACTGGTCCAGATCTTTTAAAATCTTTTCAAGTTCAGAAAAATTCTGTCCGCTTCGAATGTCAACTCCAAGTGCCGCTTTATTAATCTCTGTGCCCGAACACTTAACAGCTCCGCCATCTTCGGTATCAACGGCACCGGCAGATTATCTACACAGAAATATCCCATATCTTCCAGCATCTTAAGTGCTGTACTTTTTCCAGCTCGGACATTCCGGTAACAATCACACATCTCATCTTAGAATTCTCCCAGTCTCTTTACTTCCGGCTGAAGCCGTACTCCAAACTCTTCATATACCTTATCAGACACCTGGTTCATCAGATTCATCACATCTGATGCTGTAGCCTGATCTTTATTGATCACAAATCCACAATGCTTTTCAGACACCTGTGCTCCTCCTACCTGGAAACCACGAAGCCCTGCATCCTGGATCAGTTTTCCTGCAAAATACCCTTCCGGACGCTTGAATGTACTTCCTGCACTTGGATACTCTAATGGCTGTTTTGTCACACGTCTTTCCTTCAGATCATCCATCACTGCCTGGATCTTTTCTTTCTCGCCTTTTTTGAAGTTCGAGCACTGCCTCTAATACGATATATCCTTTTTTCGCGATCACACTGGTACGGTATCCCAGTTCCAGTTCTTCTTTGGCAAGCGTCTTCACTTCTCCTTTATCTGTCAGTACTGTTACAGACTTAAGGACGTCTTTCATCTCTCCACCGTACGCTCCTGCATTCATTACACAGGCTCCGCCGAGCGTTCCTGGAATTCCTGCCGCGAATTCAAATCCGGTAAGTTCTGCATCCAACGCTCTCTTTGCGATCATCGAAAGCAGCGCACCAGCCTGTGCATGGATCTGTGCACCTTCCACTTTTACCTGATTCATCTGCTTATAGATCTGGATAATCACGCCCTCATATCCTTTATCCGATACCAGAAGATTGCTTCCATTTCCCACTATATAATAAGGAACTTTTTCCTGTGTACATGCTTCTATCACCTTCGCAACTTCTTCTGCTGTCTGCGGTGTCACAAAATAATCTGCCGGACCTCCCACACGAAATGTCGTGTGACTTTTCATCGGTTCGTCTTTTTTTACCTGTTCCTCTTTTAAAATACTTAATAATTTCTTTTCCTAATTCCTGATTCATTCTCATCTCCACCCTTTTCATCAGCAGGTTGCTTTTTTCCAACCATTATTATATCATACAGAATTTTCAGTCCAAAAAATTCCCACCCTCAAACAATAACTACATCTTACACTAAACGTATCGCAAATTCAACGTACACTTGCAAATTTGGCGTAAATGCTGTATATTAATGCCAAGTATTTATTTTTTAAAGGAGTGGATTTTACAATTGGACACGAGTGTCGCGATACAGCTCATTATTCTATTGATTTTACTGATACTTTCAGGATTTTTTCATCTGCGGAGACAGCTCTTACGACGGTCAACCGGATGCGTATCCGTGGTCTTGCCGACGAGGGAAATAAAAAAGCGAAGACCGTCATGCACATCACAGATGACACCAGTAAAATGTTAAGTGCGATCCTGATCGGTAATAATGTGGTGAATCTTTCCGCCGCTTCCCTTACCACAACCCTTGCTTACAACCTTGGCGGTTCTATGGTAGCAGTGGCAAGTGCTGTTTTATCTGTACTTATTATTATCTTTGGGAGATCACACCAAAGACGATGGCTACACTGCATGCAGAGAAGATGTCTCTTCGTTATGCTCCGGTCATCAATCTGTACATCAAGGTCATGACACCATTTGTATTTATTATCAACAAGCTTTCTGATATCATTCTGCGTGTCCTCCACATTGATCCAAATGCGAAGAATAACCAGATGACAGAATCTGAGCTTCGTACGATCGTGGACGTCAGCCATGAAAGCGGTGTCATCGAATCCGATGAAAAAGAGATGATCTATAACGTGTTCGATCTCGGCGACGCAAAAGCGAAAGATGTCATGGTACCGAGAGTCCATGTTACATTCGCCGATGTAAATGCTACTTACGAAGAATTGATCGACATTTTCCGCGAGGACAAATTCACACGTCTTCCGATTTTTGAAGATACAACAGACAACGTTATCGGTACGATCAATATGAAAGACCTTCTCTTATATGATAAGGAAAAAGAGTTTCATATCCGCGACTTTATGCGTGAGGCCTATTTCACTTACGAATACAAGAACATTTCCGAATTACTTGTGGAGATGCGTCAGGCTTCTTTTAACATTGCCATCGTTCTGGATGAATACGGTGAGACTTCCGGTCTGATCACACTGGAGGATATTCTGGAAGAGATTGTCGGAGAAATTCATGATGAATATGATGAGAATGAAGAAGACTTCATAAAGCAGATCGGAGAGCGGGAATACATCGTAGAAGGCTCCACAAATCTGGATGACTTAAACGACAGGCTCGATCTTGACCTGACCTCAGAAGAGTATGATTCCGTCGGTGGATTCATTATCGAGCATCTGGACCGTCTTCCTGAGATCGGCGACGGCGTCACCACCGAAGACGGCATCCATCTGGTTGTAGAAAAATTAGATAAAAACAGAATCGAAAGCGTACATTTATATCTGCCGGAACCGAAACTGGAAGATGAAGAAGGGAGACGAGGATTAACCCGTCTCCTTTTTTCATATCTCATTATTCTTCGTCTTTTACCTCTTCTCCGGCAAGTTCCAGAATATCTTCGATCTCATCCTCACTGATTCCGAGACGTTCTGCCACTTCGTCTACACTGACTTTCCTTCCGTACTCTTCTTTCATACTCTTAATTGCATCTCTTCTTCGTCTTTTTCCTTCGGAATCTGACCGCTTTTTCTTCCACTCCTGGATCTTTCGGCTGACCGATAATAAGCCATACGTACTTCTTCCTGTGTCTCTTCTTTCATATCCCCGAGTCCGCGCAGATATTCTTCCATCGTATTTCTGTTCTTCTGCACTTAATGGCTGTTTTTCTTCTTTCTCAGCCTCTTTTAATACCGTCCCTCCGTCTGTTTGTATCCGACTACCGCCATCATCATCGATAACAGATAATCACAGACCAGATTCATCTGTTCCCACGTGAAAGTCCGTCTTCAAAAGATCCACCTATCTACTGTATTTCATTTCCTTCTGCCCGCGCCAGAATTCCCCGACAGTTTTTCTTTAAATTCTACCCATCCGTATATTAACCTCCGTTCCCTCCTACTCTTGTTTTCATCTTTTTCTCAAAGCTAATTCCATCATATTATGAAAATAACTGCCATGTCGACTCTAGCCATTCCTCATCATACAGAAAAACCTTTCAGTACACAAAAAGATCTACCCTACATCTTGTAAACGCAGATCTTTTTATTACATTATAATTATATATTTATTCTTATTATTCCCTTGAGGCCAGATCTCTGTATAAACTCCCTACAGACAGTACAGGATCTCCTGATCAATCCACGATCAGACCGCCATAGATTCCTGCACATAAGATCTGTCATGTTAACGCTAACTGAGAACCATAAACCATCATCCCTACTCCCATTGTGATCATGTTAAATATATTTGATCACCAGAAATGCACTGACTGACCCTTCCTATTGTAAATTCCTTTATTCAACGAGATCCTACAACCTTTTCATCCTCAAAACGCCTCCTGCCTTTCCCTTGAATCTTCTCTATCCATTCCACATCTAAGCATACGAAGGCTATGTTAAATAGAATCTCCTGTAATGGATCATGCTAGACTTTTCATTGACGATCAATGTCTGATATCCAAGCCCGTCTTCAGGCGCCAGCCATCTGTACCAAGCATCATTCAGGGTCACAAATGTCAATCTA
>VOFB01003134.1_pt1 | contig 28919 bp, 54 predicted proteins | sample 5384141 | NCBI WGS metagenome assembly VOFB01 (sample SAMN12384721, study PRJNA508395) | human gut metagenome | isolation source: healthy gut A | host: Homo sapiens | reverse complement strand
CTCAAAGCCCGTATTTTCCAGATGCATCATCGCGGCCGACACCTTTTTGAGCGCCGCGTGCAGGGTCTTCTGGTCCAGCATATTCTTTCCTCCTATGCCTGCGCATCCGCGGCAGGCTGTTGTTTTTCCCCAGCTCCAGCACGCCGTACTGGTCGCTGCCGCCGTATTCCATTGCCGCGCCGTTCACCGAAAGGCGTTCGTTCCAGCTGCTGCGCAGCACTCCGTATACCGGGTCCTCAAAGCGGCAGGCAAGCCGCTGGGCGTCCACCTCTCCAGCGGCGCGGCCAGCATGGCCGTGATGAACGCCGCAAAGCTGGGAAATTCATCCGTCTGCGCGGCGCGCACCAGCCACACGCAGCGGCGGCCGGGCGCAATGAACTCACGCTCGGCGTTCGCCGAGCGCTGGGCCGTGAGCCCGGCCGAGCAATAGACCGCACAGTAGGCGTCTCCCTCCTGCGCAAACACCCAGGGACCCTGTACGCGGCACAGATAAAATTCCATTGTGGGCAGATACAGATGCGTGAAATCCACCGGGTGTTCCGGCGCGATATCATAAAACACCGTGGCGAAGCCTTTGTACTGGTTGACACGGGGCAGCGTGCCGTTGCCCGCCCAATAGGACGGACGCCCCTTGCCGTACAGCGCCCGCTCACCCGGATGGCTGATCCAGAGCTGCGCCGTGGGTGTGAATGTGAGCTGCAGCGGATTTTTCCTGATACCCGGCTTTCCGGGCCGGAAATCCGCCGCGCTTGTCATCAGATAGCCCGACGTTTTATAGGTATAAAGATCTACGTGCTTCTGATAACCATGCGTGGAGCGGCACACAAGCTCAAACCCGGCTCTACATTGAAATAGGCCGCATAGCCCCGCGGCGGCTCGTAATCCGACAGGCAAAGGGAAACCACGCCCTTGCCCGCGTGGCCCGGAGTGCCGCAGCCATAGCCGATCCAGCTCATGAACGATGTGCAGTTGGACCAGTTTCCGAACTGCTCCTTGAGGTACGTGCGTCCGGAGGACCCTGCGAAAAAACCTTTGCGGCTGTGTACGGCCAGCAGATAAAACACATAGTCCATGCCCCTGTTTTGCCAGTGCCCGCAGCTCTCCGTCCTGCGTCCAGGCATAGAGGCTGGCCAGGCCCAGCAGGTCGATGGGCAGGTAAGCGCTGGAGTTCCATTCCGTAAAGCCCTCGTTTAAAAATCCCCGGAACCATTCCAGCAGCAGGCCCTTCGCTTTCTGCTGCATCTGTACGGCCCGTCATGCCGCTGTTGGAAAAGGTCTCCGACGGATACAGCTCCCCGGCCAGCAGCTGACAGGGTATGAAACATCAGCGCGTGGTTCTCACTGTAAAACCACATCACGTCGTCGCCCGGTTCATCCATCCAGTAACGGAAGTTCAGGATGCACGCCCGCATGGCGCGCTCCAGCTCCGGCGAGCAGGCCGGCGCCCTGTGCGCCCCAGGCCCGCAGGATATGCGGAAAATAAACGAGGTAAAAATCACTGCAGTCGCACCGGCGGTCTACAAAGCGCACCTGCGCGGCAATGAGGCGCTGCGCCTCGTCCGGGCTGCCGCCCGTTGCCAGCAGCGCCACGGCCCGGTTGGTGTTCTGCTCGCCGAAGTGCGCCAGGAATTCCAGCGCCTGCCGCTTGCGCCCGGCCACGGTGTCCGCCGCATGGGGCAGCAGAGCCGAGGCGTGCGTTTCCACGGTGATGGGGCGGGTGATGGCTATTCCCTCCACCACAGCGGTGGCCTGCAGCAGAAGAAATCCGAACGGGAACTCGGCGCAGTCCCCAGGGACGCCCGTGTCTGCCCGGGGCAAAATCCGCTGTGCGCGTGAACAGCACGCCCGCCTGCTCGTTTTCCTCCGTAGCGCCCTCCAGCGTTACATGCAGCGTCTGCTGGGCGAAAGGATTTTCACACCGCAGACTGACGGGGCCCGCCGCATAATGGTTGCGGCTGAAGCAAAGGCTGCGCATGGCCTGCTCGCCCTGCTCCAGCAGCGTAGGGTTCGCCGCGCCCACCGGCACGCGCTGCTCCGGCGGCGCATCCGTTCCCTGCCAGCACAAACGCAGCAGGAACGCCGCGTCCCGCTCGGCCAGGTCATCAAAAACACCAGCACGCTGTTTTCTGCTTGCGCAGCGTCAACTCCAGCGGCGTATCCGCGGGGATGTTGCGGGTGAAGGGCGTAAATTCCAGCACCTTCTCGCCGTTCAGCCACACGGCTGCTCCGCCGCAGGTCGTAAAGAGGAACGGCGCGGGGCCGTCCTCGTCCGCCCAAAAGCTCGGTATACGCCCAGGCGCGGATATGCGTGGGCGCGTCCCATCCGCCGGAGATGTCAAGGCTGATGTCGTCGAAGGGCCAGTACACGGCAAACGTCTGGGGCGACGCGCCGTCTCCAACGCGGCCGCCGGGCACCGCTCAGCATACAGGGGGCAGCGCGGCGGGGCGTGCCCGGCGCGCGCGTACAATTCTGTCTTGCAGGGATTTTCATGAACGGAAAATCCCTTTTTCAGCCACAGGTTGATATCCCGTGCAGCGTCACCGGTGTGAAATGCACGGGCGTCTGGGCAATGCCGCTGACGAGCCAGCGGTTGACGTATCGCCCCAGAAACAGCGGAAACTTTAAATATGCCACAGCCTATTCCTCCTCAAAAGCGCATCCACTTCCATGCGCGTGATATGGGCCGCCATGCCGATGAGGCCGTCGTCCGCGCTGGCCGGACGGCGCACCCCGCACCGGCGAGGCACAGCTCCTCCAGCCTGGCGTTCAGCGCGTCCAGAAGCGCGTCGCCCAGCAGCTCGGCTACCTCGCCGCCCAGCACCACGGTGCTGCAGTCCAGCACATGCGTCAGGTTGGCGATGCAAAGCGCCAGGGGCTTCGTCACCTGGGCCGCCATCTGAGGCAGAAGCGCGGGCGGGATCTGGCTGCGGCGGGAAAAACGGTCCAGGGCGAACTGCTGCTCCAGCACATGGTAACCGATGCGCTGCTCTCCAGGCAGCCGCTGCGCGGGCCGTGCGCTTATAATCCTCGAAAAAACACATTGTAGCCGATCTCACCGCATTTGTTCGTTTCGCCCCGTCGCAGGCGGCCGTCCAGCATGACCCCGCACCCACGCCGTTCCGCCGAAACATACACACAGGTCCCGCGCACGGCAAAGCTCATGCTCGCCCATGCACTGGGCGTTGGTGTCGTTTTCCACATAAACGGGCACGCCGAACTTCTGCGTCATCCCGTCCATCCACGGGCCGATCTCCACCGGCCCGAACACACCGATGGCGGGCGCGTAATCCAGCACGCGGCGCGCGGGGTCATACGTCCCGGGCAGCGTGACGCCCACGCCGATCAGCCGTGCAGGGTCTGCTCCGGCAGCGTGCAGCAGGCTGCTCACCAGCCCGTCGCGCACCTCGGCCAGAAACGCGCCGAAATCCTGCGCCGTGCGTGTTTTCTGCCTGTGGGAGCACACGGCCGGAGATGTCCACCAGCCCCATGGAGAGAAACGAACCTTCCAGCGCGAACACCGCCGAAAATCGGCCCGGCCGTTGATGGCCAGCAGCTGCGGCCGGCGTCCCACGCCGGCCGCACCCCTCGCCGGCCTCCACCACAAGGCCCTGCTCCACAAGGTACGACACGATCTTGATGACGGTGGGCGGGCTGATGCCCGTTTCCTTGACGATCTGCGCTTTGGAAGTTGCTCCCCTGTTCCCGAATAAAATCATATACGACATGGCGGTTCATGCCCTTCAGGTGCGCAGCGGTGTACTGCGGCTTTTCCATTCCGCATGTCTCCCTTCCCGTTTGCCGTGCGAAAACGCCCCGCCCATCCGGGCGGGGCGTTTTCCACGCTGCGGTATGACCGCTTCTTTTGCTTATTGGGCCCAGCCGATTTCTCGGCCAGAGCGGCGGCGAAATCATTGAGGGCTTCCCTCAGCCGTCATGTCGCCGTTCACCGCCTGCTTCAGAGCATCGCGGTACTCATTGTCCAGATAGTTTCTCCACATGGAGGATTCGTCCACGCTGAACAGGGTAGTCGTCTGGCCGACTTCCGCCTGCAGGACCGTGTAGTCCGCGGCAGCCTTCTCGTCGGCGGGCTGGTACGTCACGCCCGTCAGAGAGGACAGGCCCTTGTCCAGATCGAGGTAGTAAGAGAAGTTTTTCCTCCTCATAGAACCACTTGATGAAGGAGAGCGCCAGATCTTTGTTGGCGGAGTTCTCGGCACGGCCAGACCGGAGCCGCCCAGAATCGCGGAACCGCTCACAGAGCCGACCGGAGAAGGCATAACGCCCCATTCAAAGCCGGTGATGTCCGTGGTGAATGCATTGTAGTTCCAGGAACCGGAGAAGTACATGCCCACGTCGCCGTTCTTGAAGTAATCGCCGGGGTTGTCGGTGGAGCCGCCGGCCCAGATGGCCTTGGGCATAATGCCCTCGTTGTTCTTGTCCACGAAGGTCTGCAGGGTGTCGATATTGGCCTGGCTGTTGATGGCGACCTTGAAGGAATCGCCATCCTTTTCCACCATGGAGCCGCCGTTCATATACATCAGGTTGTCATAACGGGCGCGGGAGAAATCCACGGCCATGCCGTACTTCACACCGCCGTCGGCCATCAGCTTCGCAGCGGCCTCGTACACTTCATCCATCGTCCAGCGGTCGTCCACAGTGGGAACCTCCAGGCCGGCGGCCTCGAAAGCGTCCTTGTTGTAGAACACGTTGGTGATGGTGAACTGCAGGGGCAGGCAGGAGGAGCTTGTCGGAGTTATATTCCTGGCTGATGATCTCCAGTGCCATCGGCTCGAAGATCGAGGTGTCGACGACCTGGCCCAGGTCCACAAACTCATCCGGATACAGACGGCTCAGACGCGTGGTGGAAACGAGGTCGGGCAGGTCCTTTGTTCTTGGCCATGAGGGGGAACTTTGGTGAGCTGGTCGTCGTAGGGAATGACCATGAGCTCCACGCTGTTGCCGGTCTCCTCGGCCCATTTATTCAGTGTCGTGGTGAAGGAATCGCCGCTGCTGGGCTCCTCGGAAAGCATGACCTTCAGCGTCTGGCCCGTAGGCGCCTCGGCAGAGCCGGACGCCGCCGTGGAACCGGAAGCCGCAGGCGTGCTGCTGGAGCTGCCGCCGCATGCGACGAGCATGAGCGCCATGGCGGCAACAAGAAGCAGGAAAGTACCTTTTTCATATACGTTAAACCTCCTAAAGATACCGCTGCGCCTGCGGGCGCAGGTTTCTTTTTCCTCAAAACAGCGGGACGCGCATCCCGGGAAGCATGTGCCGCCGTTTTTCTGTGCCTTAAGTATAGCATTCGCCCTTTCGCGGAAACTACTCCTATTTTTGCTGTGTTGCTTCAGATTGTATTTGCATTTTTTGCTTTGCATTTTTCATCTTAGGCAAAAATGCATCAAGCATTTTGTTCAAAATTGGTAATAATCCCAATCAAAATCTATCAAATCTGTGTGCGTTTTTGCAGCAAAGCGCCTGCCAAAGCCGTTCCACGGAAAAGGCAAAGAAAAAATGCAATATCGCATTGTCATAATTTCGTAACCTTTCTATGTCCCTTACAGATAAAAACGCAAAAGAGCGCAGGCCCCTCTTCTGCGTCTTTTGTGTTTTTTATATAAAGTAAGTTATATTATAAACAGAGATCCGCCTGCTCCCCGGCGCACCTGTCCGGATGCGGCATGGCGTGGCCGAACGCGCCGTAATGGCCGCAGCACTGCGCGGCAAATACGCTCGCCTTCTGCGCTGCGTCCGCCAGATCCCCGCCGCCCGCGTGTATTCCGCAAGAAATGCCGCAATGAACGCATCGCCCGCGCCCAGCGTCCACCACGTCTGCACGCACACACTCCTGCCTGTGCTCACGCCCCTGCTCAGCAGATAAGAACCGCGCACGCCCATCGTCACCACGACCGTGCGCGCTCCGGCGTCCAGCGCAGTGCGGGCCAGCGCCCGCACCTCTTCCTCGCTGGCGGCGCCGCCGGAAAAGAAAGCAAACCGCAGCAGCGGGCAGAGCTGGGCGATGTTCACCCGGTCGTACTCGCCGGAAAAGTCCAGAGAGCGGCACCCGGCGGCTGATGGCCGGGTGGTAGGCATCCAGCCAGCTGTGGATGCTGGTGTGCGCCAGGTCGTACTGCTCCATCATGGCGTAGTCGCCGGGCGCCAGGCACAGCAGCGCCTGGTACTGCGCGGTCTCCCGGCCGTTGTTGCCCACAAAGTGGCGGTCGCCCGCCTCGTCCAGCTCGATGTAATTGCGCGCGCTGATGCCGTGCATCACACGCACGCGGCTGATATCCACGCCTTCCTCCCGCAGGGCGGAAATGCAGCCCTCGCGCCGTCATCAGCCAGCACGCCGATATAGGCTGCTGTGCTTCCGTCGTAGCGGCGGGCCAGCACGGGCACATTGACGCTGTTGCCCCCCGGGTACAGCTCCTGCCGCCAGCGGTAATCGTCCAGCACGTTGTCTCCTATGCCAAGCAGCTTCATCAGTATTTTTTCCACCCCCATGTACCGGCGCGAGGAAATAGGGTGTCCCATCGCATAGGACATCTCGTCGCAATACAGCGCGGCCAGACGGTTGAGCACCAGTGCGGATACCGGCGCACGCAGCCAGCCGGGATAAGCCTCGAGATCCAGCGCGGCCGCGTCCAGCACCGTCAGCTTCCCGGTCTTGCGCTGTAAAAAACTTCACCGCGCGTTCCTCCAGGGCCCGCGTTTTGGCCCCCAGACCCAGCAGCGCAAACACCGCGGCCGTATCATCCACAGCCTCAAACGCACCGTGGAAAAACTCGCCCGCGTGCAGCGGCGAGTGCTTCCACAGGGATTCCATCACCAGGCAGTTCGTCAGCACATAGCCTACGCAGGCGTCCAGGCCCGCCGCAATGGAATAGAGGATGGGTTCCCCAGCGTATTTTGCGCCGAACGCCCGCGCCGCGGGCGGTAGGCCGCGCACGCTTCGTCGAAGGTATCCTGCAGGCGCAGCATGGCCGCGTTCACTTCCGGCAGGCGGCCCGTGCCGTTCCACACATCCAGCAGCGCGTAGGTCAGCTTGTATACCTCGGGAAAGATCGTCAGCACCGCGGATACGGGGACGCCGGGTCGTCGAAGTAATAAACGATATGGTCCGCCGCCTGCTCCAGAGCCGAACCGGGCGTGGTGGTGAACGCCGCCGTCAGCGCGCCGCGCCCGGTGGCCAGCCGTGCCGCCGCGGCGGTCTCCGGCGTGCCGCCGCTTTGGGAATTGAGCACCACCAGGCTCTTTTCGCCCAGGCGCGCGGGGGATCGTTCAAAAACTCCGCCGCCGTATAGGCCCCGGTGCTCACCGCCGCCGTTTCGCGCTCAGGATATACTTGCCCGGGTACAGCGTGGCCAGCGAACCGCCGCAGGCCACAAAATAGACGTTTTCCACAGCGCGGGCCGCCACGTGCCTGCTGCACTGCTTTTACCTGGCCGTCCACCAGTGCGATCTTTTCTTCATGCATCGTTCCTCTGCTCCCTTGCTTTTTTTGATTTTGTCCGTATCTGCATTTGCACTTCAATTACTAAAGTTTGTTTAGTAATTTGTCTTCACTATAGCACAACGCGGCCGGGAGCGCAAGCCCTCCTGCAAAAAATTTATTCTCCGCTCCGCGGCGGCCGCTTTCCCTTTGACCGCCGGGCACAGGGATGGTATGATTATCATAACTTTTGGATATCTGTGCGCGCTGCAGCGCGCGGGAGGGCCGTATGGAACCATATCTTCCGAATTATCTCAAGGGAAAAAACCGCCGCCTCGTGTTCGACCTGCTGCGTGAGCGCGGCCAGATGAGCCGCGCGGAGATCACCCGGGACACGGGCATGAGCTTCCCCACCGCAATGAAGGTAGTGGACGCCTTTCTGGAAAAGGGCCTGCTGGTGGAGCTGGATGAAACCGGCCCCGCGGCCGGCGCCGGCGGAAAGGACGCCTGCTGCGCTTTGAGCCGGGAGCTTACCGCGCTGTGGGCGTGGAATGCGAGGGACGCTTTGCCCGCGTGGGGCTGGCGGATATGGCGGGCGGCGTGCAGGCGCGGGAAACCATCGAGCTGGGCGATTTCGCACGCACGCGGGACCTTTCCCTTGCGGCGGCCATCCGGCGCATGTGCGCTGCGGCAAACGGCGCTCCTGTTCTGGGCGTGTGCATCGGCTTTCCCGCCAACCTGGACCCGGACGAGGCGGCCATCGTCAGCTACGCGGCCATGGACATCCAGCAGCCCACCTCCTTTGCGCAGGTATTCCCCGCGTTCTGGCGGGAAGTGGAGCTGCCCGTCTATCTGGAAAACGATGCGAACCTCGCCTGCGAGGGCGAGGCATTCCTGCGGCGCGGCGCGGGCGGAGCGGCCAATATGCTTTATCTGTCCATCGGCTCGGGCTGCGGCGGCGCGGTGCGCCTGACGGAAAAACTGCGTTGCGGCGGCGTGCTGCCGCGCGGGCGAGGTAGGCGCGATGCTCTGCAGCCGGCGCTGGTGCGCCCGGGCGCAGCGCCGCGCGGGAAACGCTGGAGGACGCCGTGTGTTGGCCGCGCTGAGCGCCGCTTCGGCGCAGCGCTGCGGACGGCGCACAGCCGGGCGAAGCCAGCGCACAGGCCATGCGGGACTATCTGTGCGGCCCGCTGAGCGGCGCGCTGTTTACAGCCTTGTGATGACGCTGACGGGAGCTGGCGTGCTGGCGGCATCGTGCCCGGCGCCCTGGGCATGCAGCTTTGTACTGTGTCCGGGAAGCGCTGCGCGCCGCCCTGCCCGAGGAGCACGCCCGTGCGCGTGGAGCCTTTCGGTGACGCGGACGCGGGGCGTCATCGGCGCGGCGGCCACGGTGTTCGAGCGTTCTCTGGACGCCCTGCTCGGCAGCGGCTGACGGCGGAGCGGCACGGCGCGGGCTTGCGCAGGGGTGCGCCGCAGCAACGAATGCAAGCTTGCCGCCGCAAGCAAAGCAAAACGGATAGCCAGGCGCTCCGGCGCGTGCTATAATGGGTGCGCCTAAAACACGGCGGATGCGCCGATTGGCCGCGCGCGGCGGCGGAATGGAACGGAACAGCCGGGGCGCGCACCGCACGCCCGTGAGAAAGAGAGGGAAACACATGACGACTGAACAACTGCGCCACCGCATGTCTCCCATTTTGAAGGCGCTGAAGGAACGCTCCTGCGCGGGCGCACACCGGTGGAGGGCCTGCGCCGCACCGAATGCGCCTACCACGGCTGGGACACCGTACACGCCGATGCCGCAAGCTGGGAGCCCTTTGCCCCCCCGGCGACGCTTTCGGCGGCTGGAGGCGCACCACTGCTTCAAAGGCACAGTAACGCTGCCCGAGGCCAGCGCCGGAAAAACGCGTGGTCTGTCTGGTATCCACCGGCGCCTCCGATATCTGGAACAACAACAATCCCCAGTTTCTGGCCTATGGGACGGCCGGCTGGTATGCGGGCTGGACGTAAACCACAACGAGTTCGACCTTGCAGCCTGCGCGGTTCCCGGCGAAAGCCACGAGCTGGCGCTGTACGTCTACTGCAACACACCCGCGCGGGATGTGTTCCTGCGCGTGGAGACCGCCGAGCGCGACGACGACGTAACGGGGCTTTTTACTATGACCTGCGCGCCCCGTACGAGGTGTGCGCGCTTCTTGCGGATGACGACACGCGTGCCATCGGCATCATGAAGCACCTGAACCGCGCCCTCAACCTGCTGGACCTGAGGGGATCTGGACAGCGGAGCCTTCGCCCAAAGCGTGCGGGACGCGCGAGTATCTGCGCACGGAATTTTTACGACGGCTTCTGCGGCCGGACAGACGCCACCGAAGCCTGCGTGGGCCACACGCACATCGACGTGGCGTGGCTGTGGAGCCTTGCCCAAACGCGGGAAAAAGGCCATCCGCAGCTTTGCCAGCGTGGATTACCTGATGGAACGCTATCCCGAATACACCTTTATGTCCAGCCAGCCCCAGCTTTACGATTTCGTCAAGCGCGACTGCCCGGCCCTGTATGAGCGCATCCGGGCGCGCGTGGCCCAGGGCCGGTGGGAGCCGGAGGGCGGCATGTGGCTGGAAGCCGACTGCAACCTGACGAGCGGCGAAAGCCTTGTGCGCCAGTTCATTCACGGCAAGCGCTTCTTCCGCGATGCGTTCGGCCGTGAGAACCGCATTCTGTGGCTGCCGGACGCCTTCGGCTTCAGCGGCGCGCTGCCGCAGATCATGAAGCAGTGCGGGGCGGATTACTTCATGACATCGAAGCTGGCCTGGAACGACACCGACATGATGCACCACGATGTGACGCACTGGCGCGGCATTGACGGCAGCGAAGTGCTGGCTTATTTCATCTCCACAAAAGATTACGTCAAAAAGCCGGACAAGGACCCCAACCCCTCGTTTAACACCACCTACAACGGAATTCGCGCCCAGGCAGGTGATGGGCTGCTGGCAGCGCTTCCAGGACAAGACGCTGACGGACGACGTGCTGCAATGCTACGGCTACGGCGACGGCGGCGGCGGCCCCACGGCCGAGATGCTGGAGCTGCAGCGCCGCCTTGCTTACGGCATCCCCGGCGCGCCCCGCACACGCCAAAGCACTTCGCTGGCGTTCTTTGAAGAGCTGAACGCCGCCTTGCCGGACAGGACGTGCCCTGCTGGTGCGGCGAGTTCTATTTTGAATACCACCGCGGCGTATTCACCACCATGGCGCGCAACAAGCGCTACAACCGCCTGGCCGAGTTCAAAAACGCCGACGCGGAGCTGTTCAGCGCGCTGAATCTGGCCTGCGGCACAGCCCATGCCTATCCCGCCGAAGCGCTGGCCCACAACTGGGAGCTGACGCTGCTCAACCAGTTCCACGATATCTTGCCCGGATCCTCCATTGAAAAGGTGTACGAGGATTCCATGGAGCAGTATGAGCAGGTGCTGGCCTCCGACGCCTCGCTCATCGGCGATGCGCAAAAGCGCTGGCCGCGCTGGTGCGCGCAGACGGCGACGGCGTTCTGGTGTTCAACCAGCTCGGCTTTTTGCACGGACGCGCTGGTGCGCGTGCCTGTGGAAGCGCCTGTCGCGGGCGTGCTGGCCGACGGCGTCCCCTGCCCCTTCCGCTGGGCGGACGGCGAGCTGTGCTTTGTGGCCGCAGAGCTGCCCGCCAAGGGCTGGCGGCACTACCGCTTTGCCGGCTGTGCCTCTGCACCCGTTCCCTTTGCGCAGGTCTCCGAAGACGGGCGGCGCATTACCACGCCTTTCTATGAAGCGGAGCTGGACGCCTGCGGCGCATTCACCCGTCTGTACGACACCGCGGCCCAGCGCGAGGTACTCAAGCCAGGCGCACGGGGGCAATGTGTTCCAGATGTTCGAGGATCGTCCCGACAACTACGACGCGTGGAACCTGGAGCAATACTATTCCGAACACATGTGGGAGCTGGACGGCCCTGCCGAGCTGAGCGTGGAAGAAAACAGCGCCGTGCGCTGCTGTGTGCTGGTAAAGCGCGCGTTTTCCCGCTCCGCAATGGAGCAGCGCATCGTGTTCTATCCGCACACCCGGCGCATCGACTTTATCACCCATGTGGACTGGCACGAGGAGCACGCGCTGCTCAAGGCCGCGTTCCCCGTGGACGTATATGCCACCCGCGCGGTACGACATCCAGTTCGGCAGCATTGAGCGGGACACCCACCGCAACACCAGCTGGGACGCGGCACGCTTTGAAGTGTGCGCGCACAAATGGGCCGACCTCTCCGAGGCAGGCTACGGCGTGGCTTTGCTGAACGACTGCAAATACGGCTGCGACATCCACGACGGCGTGATGCGCCTGTCGCTTCTGCGTGCGCCCACGCATCCCAACCCCAACGCGGACCGCGGTGCGCATACGTTCACTTACGCGCTGCTGCCCCACGAGGGCGATTACCGCACAGGCGGCGTGGTGCGCGAGGGCTACGCGCTGAACTGCCCGCTTACGCCCGGCCTCTGGCCGCGCAGGACGGCCCGCTGCCGGAAAGCTACTCCTTCGTCTCCGTGGACGCGCCGGGCGTCGTGGTGGAGGCGGTGAAGCGTGCCGAGGACGGCAATGGCATCATCGTGCGCCTGTACGAGGCCCTGGGGCATGCGCACCCGCGCCGTTTTGTCCGTGCCCGGCAGCACGCGCGCCGTCACGCCCTGCACCGCCATGGAGGACGCCTGCGGCGAAGCGGCGGTACCGGAAAACGGCGGCATCCCCTTCCAGATCCGCCCCTTCGAGTTTAAAACATTCCGCATCGAGCTCGCATAACAAGCAAAACACCGGGACCCTGCCAAATGAGGTCCCGGTGTTTTTTGCTCTGCGGCCCGTCATGCGTTGGGCCTGCCGTTTACGGCACCACAGAAAACAGCTCTTTCCAACGGGAGATAACTTACCTGCTTTTACTATATTGCCCCAAGGCGGCAAAGCGGTGCGGCAGAATTGAAAAGAGCATGGAAGGCCGCTGTTTTTCGCCGAACAGGGCCAAAGCCGGGAGGCGGAAAACAAATTTTCCCAAAACCCCACTTTTGCATTTATGCACAATATATTATTATCATATTTAGGCAAACCGCTGCATTTCTTTTCCCTCTTCCTGCCTTTTTCACCGTCGATAACGCAAAAAATGCAATAGAGCAGCACCAAAACAAGCAAAATAGTAGTAGAGCTTGCGGAGCAGAAAATGCTATACTCAAACCACAGAAATGGGGCCCGCCCGCAGTGAATTTATGGTGATAAAGCACAACGGCCGGGAAAAACTGAAATTATAGGAGGAATGGCAATGCTGAAGAAAAATCATCGCTGAGGCATACAGGTGCATTCTGGGCCTTTTGTGGCGCCCTGCTGCATCCTGTTCGGCATCTTTTTCCTGCTGCCGCTGGTCCTGAGCATCGCGTTCTCGTTCACGAACTACGATGGCTGGAAGGTCATGGACTTCGTCGGCATCAAAAACTATATCACACTGTTTAAGATTCCAAATTCTACGCGTCCATGGGCCGCACGCTGGTGTACACCATCTGCTGCCTGCCCTTCCGCGTGATCATCCCTCTGCTCATCGCAGTGCTCGTCACCTCGCCCCGTGTACGCCTCAAGAGCCTGTCCCGCACCATGATCTACATCCCGGTGCTGATGAGCGCCCTGGTCGTCGGCATCACCATCAACTGGATGTTCAGCCAGGAATACGGCCTTATCAACTTCATCATCCAGTCCTTCGGCGGCACCCCTGCTGGAATGGTCGCTCAACTCCGGGCTTGCCACGTTCGTCATCGGCTTCGCCTCCGTGGGCCTCCATCGGCTTCAATATGATCATTTATGTGGGCGGCATCAACAACATCTCACCGGACCTGTACGAGGCCGCCAGCATCGACGGTGCCAACAGCTTCCAGTCTTTCCTTCGCATCACGGTGCCCATGCTCAGCCCCACCACGTTCCTTGTAGTGCTGCTTTCCACGGTAAACCTGCTCAAGGAATACGCTTTTGGTACAGGGCATCACGCAGGGCGGCCCCGGCCTGAGCACCACCTATATCATCCAGTACATCTTTGACAAGGGCTTCAATCAGATGGAATACGGCTATGCGTCCGCTATTTCCACTGTCGTGATGATCGTGTTTGCGCTGATCGCATACGCCCAGTTCAAAGTCAACAACGGAGGTGAGACCTGATGGCTGAACGCAAACAGAAGGTAAGCATTCCCCTTACGGTTCTTTTCCGTGCTCATCGCGGTAATCGTCGTGTTTCCCATCGTCTGGATGGTGCTCAGCTCCTTCAAGCCTTCGGGCGAGCTGTTCAGCTATCCGCTGCACCTGTTTTCCCAGGACCCCACGGTCGAGCATTACGCCTCTGTGCTGGCGGGCGGCTTCATGGGTTATGTAAAGAACAGCCTGTTCCTGGCTGTCGTAGGCACGCTCATCACGCTGGTCATCAGCTCCATGTGCGGTTACGCGCTGGCCATCTACCGCTTTGAGATCAAGTATGTCAACCTGGTGTTCGGCGTGTTCCTGCTGGGCACGCTCATCCCGGGCGAGACGCTCACCGTGCCCCAGTTCTCCGTCATCAGCGCGCTGGGCCTGTACAACAACATCTGGGGCGTCATCCTTCCCGTCGTCACCACGACCACCGGTATCTTCATGTACCGTCAGCACTATATGTCCATCCCGCTCTTTTCGTGGAGGCCGCGCGCATCGACGGTGCGAACGAGCTGCAGATCTTCACTGCATCATGTTCCCGCTCGGTTCGTCCGTCACCGTGACGCTCACCATTTTCAGCTTTATGTGGCGCTGGAACGATTACATTCTGCCGCTGCTGGTGCTGTCTGATCAAAAGAAATACACCATCCAGATCGCCATCAAAAACTTTATCGGCAATCTGGGCGTTGACTGGAGCTCTATCCTGGCAGCCTCCGTGCTGTCCATCCTTCCCGTCATCGTGATTTTTATCTTCCTGCAAAAATATATCATTGGCGGCATCTCCGCCTCCGGCGTAAAGGGCTGACCTGTTTTTACAGCCCCGGGGCCGCCGGAGCGCGCAGCACGGTTTTTTTATAGAAATTGTAAAGTTATGGCCGCCCCGCCGGTACACGGGCGGCCATATATGGTATAATAACCTCAAAGCCGCCGCTTGCGCGGCTGCACGTGTGCACGGCACACGCCCCTGTGCCGGCGCACAGGGCTTTGAGAACATTGAACCATGCAAAACCGCAGCAGGTGCGGTTTTGTTGAGGCCGCTGTGCGGCGTCATGGTATAATATGTCCGGTTGGTGAATGCGAGCCGCAGGCGAAGCATGAGCCTAGCGGCATAGATACCATGTTTCTTAGTGAACACGAGCGGTACGCGAAGTGCGAGCTTAGAAATATGGTATAATAACCTCAGGCCCGCCGCTGTCGCAGCTATGCGTTTAGCGGCATAGATACCAGGCTTTTTGACGTGAACACAGCGGTAGGCGAGGCATGAGCCTGGAAGCATGGTGCAATACAGACAGCGCCGCGGTGCGCGGCGCCTTTTCCCGATACCATCACACAACCGAAAGGAGCAAAAACAATGGAAATCCGATATTCATGCAACCAGCGGGACTTCAAGCGCTATACAACGGAGGAGACGCGCAAAGAGTTTCTGATCGAGAACCTGTACGCGGCAAACGAAGTGGTGGCGGTGTACAGCCATGTGGACCGGATGGTGACGCTGGGGTGCATGCCCACTACAGAGACGGTGCCCATCGACAAGGGCATTGACATCTGGCACAACTTCGGCACGCAGTATTTTCTGGAGCGCCGGGAGATCGGCGTCTTCAACATCGGCGGCGCGGGCAGCATCACGGCGGACGGAGTAAAGTACGAGCTGGGCTACAAGGACTGCCTGTACATCACGCAGGGGACGAAGGAAGTGCTGTTCGCCAGCGAAGACGCGGCGAATCCCGCGAAGTTCTACATGGTGTCGGCCCCGGCACACCGGGCGTATGAGACGAAGCTCATCAAAATCGAGGACGCGGCGAAAAAGCCGCTGGGCGCGATGGAAACGAGCAACAAGCGAGTGATCAACCAGTTCATCCACCCGGACGTGCTGCCGACGTGCCAGCTATCCATGGGCATGACGGTGCTGGAGCCGGGCAGCGTATGGAACACGATGCCGGCGCACACCCACGAGCGTCGGATGGAAGTGTATATGTATTTTGAAGTGCCGGAGGACAACGTGGTGTTCCACATGATGGGCGAGGGCAGGGAGACGCGGCACATCGTGATGCAGAACGAGCAGGCGGTGATCAGCCCGAGCTGGGGCATCCACGCGGGCGCGGGCACGAGCAACTACACGTTCATCTGGGCGATGGGCGGCGAAAACCAGGCGTTCGACGACATGGACGTGATCCCGACCACAGAGCTTCGGTAAAAGCACAGAAAAACAGCCGCGGGCGGAAAGCGCGCGAGGGCAGGAGGGCAAAAAATGGAAATGAAGGATTTTCTCTGGAAGGCAAGGTAGCGCTGGTAACAGGCGCGAGCTACGGCATCGGTTTGCCATCGCGGAAGGCATGGCGAAGGCGGGCGCGACCATCGTATTCAATGACATCCGGCAGGAGCTGGTGGACAAGGGGCCTTGCGGCATACAGGGAAGCGGGCGTGGAAGCCCACGGATATGTGTGCGACGTAACGGACGAGGACGCGGTGCAGGCGATGGTGAAGCAGATTGTGCAAGAAGTGGGCGTCATCGACATTCTGGTGAACAACGCGGGCATCATCAAGCGCATCCCGATGTGCGAGATGACGGCGGCGCAGTCCCGGCAGGTGGTGGACGTGGACCTGAACGCGCCGTTCATCGTGAGCAAGGCGGTGATCCCGGGGATGATCGAAAAGGGGCACGGAAAGATCATCAACATCTGCAGCATGATGAGCGAGCTGGGGCGCGAGACGGTGAGCGCGTATGCGGCTGCAAAGGGCGGCCTGAAGATGCTGACGAAGAACATTGCCAGCGAGTACGGCGAATACAACATCCAGTGCAACGGCATCGGGCCGGGATACATCGAGACGCCGCAGACGGCGCCGCTGCGGAGCGCCAGGCGGACGGAAGCCGCCACCCGTTCGACCAGTTCATCATCGCAAAGACGCCGGCGGCGCGGTGGGGCACCACGGAGGACCTTGTGGGTCCGGCGGTGTTCCTTGCCAGCGACGCTTCCAACTTCGTCAACGGCCATGTGCTGTATGTGGACGGCGGCATCCTCGCACCCCGGCAAGCAGCCGCAGTAAAACCGAATCTTTTTCAGGCCGCCCGCCCCGTGTTTACGGGGCGGGCGGCCTTTTCTTTTGAACCTTTTTACGCCGCTCAGCGCCAAAGAAACCAGATGAGCAGGTATCCCGTTGTGACGGCAATGAGAGAACGGTACGCCGATTTTCATAAAATCCCGGTTGGAGACCGTGTAGCCCCTCCTGCGCAGGATGCCGATGGCGCGTGATGGGCGTTGCGCTTGCCCGATGGCGTCGCGCCTGTCAGCAGCCCAAAATAGAGCAGATACGGCTCACGCCCATGAGTGCGGCAATGCCGTCACCACAGGAAGCATCGTTGCCACATAAGGGATGTTGTCAATAAATGCGGAGAAAAGCACCGAAGCCCATACGCTGAGCGAATAGATGGCAAACAGGTCGTCTCCCGCGATGTTGACAAACAGGCGGCTGGATGGCGTCGATGACACCCGCCCGCGTGATGCCCGCGATGATAACGAACAGGCTCGCCAGCAAAAGCAGCGTCTGGCCGTCCAGCTCACGGAAGAACTGCCCCAGCGGGCCAGCGACCGACGCTGACCCGCTTTGCGCAGGAAGCCCACGGCCGCCAGCAGCACAGATGACCCCATTGGTCACAGCATTTTTTCCGGCAAAGGAAACGATGATAAGCAGAGTCACCGTAGAAACGAGCAGAAGCGTGGGGACAGTGTCCGTTACCTGTGTGCGCTCACCGGATTCCACCGGCTGGCGCAGGTTTCGGAAGTAATACAGCAGCACGTACGCGGGATGCCACGGCACCCACCTGTACCACCAAAAATCCCGGGCCTGCCGCGGAACACGAAAAATCAAAGAAAATTCATGTCGGCATAGCCGCCCAGCAGAATGGATGTGGTATCTCCACCAGCGTGGCCGCGCCCCCTGCAGATTGGAGGACACCGCAATGGCGATGATGACCGGCACAGGGCTGATGTCCAGCTTTTTGGCCAGCGCCAGCGACAGGCGCGACCATCAGCACTGTGGCCACATTGTCCACGAAAGCGGAGATCAGCCCTGCAAACAGGAAAGCGCCACCACCGCCCATTTGATGTTGGGCACTTTTTCCATAATGATATCCGCCATCAGCGCGGGCATGCGTGATTCGATAAACAGCACCACAGTGCCCATGGTTGCCCAATCATCAGCAGAACGTTCCAGTCTATGGCCGCAGGCACCTCAGCCCAGGGCAGGATGCCCAGCACCACAAAAGCAGCGCCGACGCAGCGGCGATATACGCGCGGTATTTGCCGAAGAGCAAAAAAGCAGAACATAGGTCGCCAAAAACAGTGCGAGCGCAAGATACATGCCCGGTCTCCCCTTCCATCATCCGTGTCCCGCCGCGCGGCGCGGGGCTTTTGCCCGCGGCCGCGCACCGGCCTGTCCACAGTATATAGAACGGGCCCGCGGGCCGTCAATCGAATCGGGACGAACTTAGCGGTATTTTAGCGGCCGGCGGCGCAGCGCATGCTTCACCGTTCCTCGTAAATCTGCTGGCTGCCGTCGATGGCCTGCTCCAGATACGCGTCGATCCACCGCTCCGCTCCGTCCATGTCCCGCCTGCACAGGTAATTGTACAGCGTTTCCGTGTTGCGGCAAAGCGCGCCGATGCCGTACATGCGGCAGAAACGCAGCCACAGGGTGATAACGGGCGCCTTGAACGAATAGTAGATGAGCGGCAGAATGCTGTTGCCGCCCGCAAGCGCAAGCTCGTGCTGGAAGGCAAAGGCCGCCTCAGCCGCCTGCGCGTTGTTCTGCGCTGCGGCGATGCGCGCCACAATATCCCCAGGCGTGCCAGCGCTTCATCCGAGCATAACGGATGGCACGCTGCGCAGCCAGATGCTCCAGCGCGCGCCGCACCTCCAGAATAGAGCGTATCTCATCCTTGCCCAGCACGCCGCCCTGATACTCCATGATGGCGATAAGCGTGGAAAGGTTCCCCTTGCGTCGGTAATCCGCCACGAAAGTTCCCTGCCGCGGCCGCACCTCCAGAAAGCCCTGCTGGGTCCAGCTCCGCCAGACCGCCGTTCACCACGGCGCGGCTCACCTGCATCTGCTGGGCCAGTTCCCGCTCAGGGCGGAAGCTGTGTACCCATGGGCAGCTCGTCGGACAATATCATCCCCTGCAGCTGCTGGACAAACAGGTCCTTCAGGCTGGGAGCGGACAGCTTTGCAAATTCCATTGTGTGCCTCCCTTTTGGTATTGGTTGTACCACATATCACTTTTGATTTTATCATACATTTTGCCAGAGTACAAGCCCGCTTTATACCACACTTTCACAAAAAGGGAGACGGCCGATTGACGGGCCGAAGCAGGAATGTTAAACTATTGACGAAGATTGCTATAGCCACGCTATCAAGCAAACAAGGGAGAGATACCTGTGGACGAAGTGAGGATTTTGGAGATCAAACAGAGCGTATTCGCCAACAACGACCAGCGCGCCGAGCTTTTTGCGCCGGGAGCTGAAAGAAAAGAGGATCTTTCTGCTCAACCTGATGAGCTCGCCCGGCTCCGGCAAACGACCACCCTGACGCGCACCATCGAGCGTCTGCGTGACGAATTCAAGATCGGTGTGATGGAGGCGGACATTGATTCCGATGTGGACGCGCGTACCATTGCGGCGACGGGCGTTAAATCCATTCAGCTGCACACGGGCGGTATGTGCCATCTGGACGCGGATATGACGCGCGAGGGCCTGGACGGCCTTGCAGCGGGCGACGTGGAGCTTGCTGTTTTGGAAAACGTGGGCAATCTGGTATGTCCGGCGGAGTTCGACACAGGCGCGGTGAAAACGCGGCCATCCTGTCGGTGCCCGAGGGCGACGACAAACCGCTCAAGTACCCGCTGATGTTCCAGATCTGCGACGTGGTTCTCATCAATAAAACAGACGTGCTGCCCTACTTTGATTTTGACATGGAGAAATGCAGAGAAAAATCCGCATGCGCAACCCCAACGCAAAGGTCATCCCCATCTGCGCCAAAACCGGCGAGGGCATCGCCGAATGGACCGATTGGCTGCGCGCCGAAGTAAAAGCCTGGCGCGGCTGAACCGCGACCGCACAGAGAAAAAGGATGCCGGATATGAGCGAGACACATTTCCCCTGGACGAGCAAACTGCCTTTTCCATTCCAAAGGACGCGCAGCCCCGGGAGAAAATTTTAAAACTGGGGCGTATGATCACAGACCGCATTCCCGCCAAGACTGCACGGCCTGACGGCGGAAGACCCGGAATACTGGGGCCTGGCGGGCGTGGTGACGGATGAAATGGCGGATGTCGCCCTGAAGATGAAGGTGCGCAAGCCCATGACGCTGTCCGAGCTTGTAAAAGCCACGGGCAAGCCCGCCGAAGAGCTGGAACCGCTGCTGTACCAGATGAGTTGCGTGGGCCTGCTGGAGTACAACTGGGAAAACGAACGGCATGAAAAGCAGTACGTTCTGCCGATGTTCGTACCCGGCAGCGCGGAATTTTTCAATATGCACAAGCAGCAGATCCAGGACAATCCCGAGGTGACGGCTTTTTTGAGCGCATGACCTTCCTGCCCCTGGAGCACATCACCGCCATGGTTCCGCCGGGCGGCGCGGGCATCGGGATGCACGTCATCCCCGTGGAAAAAAGCCATTGAACCAGAGAACCGGTCCGCCGATATCGAGCACATTTCCCACTGGCTGAAAAAATACGAAGGCAAATACGCGGCCAGCCCGTGCTCCTGCCGGTCCCGCGCCGCCATGGGCGAAGGCTGCGGCGATGACCCGGATGACTGGTGCATCGGCGTGGGCGATATGGCGGACTATCTGGTGGAAACCAAAAGGGCCATTATGTGACCTATGACGAAGTGATGGAGATCCTGCAGCGCGCCGAGGACAACGGCTTTGTGCACCAGATCACCAACATTGACGGCGAGAACAAGATTTTTGCCATCTGCAACTGCAATGTCAACGTCTGCAACGCCCTGCGCACCAGCCAGCTGTTCAACACCCCCAACACGAGCCGTTCGGCCTATGTGGCGAAGGTGAAAACCGAAAACTGCGTTGCCTGCGGCCGCTGTGTGGAATACTGCCCCGCGGGCGCCGTCAAGCTGGGGCAAAAGCTGTGCACCCAAAAACGGCCCGGTGGAATATCCCCGGCAGGAGCTGCCCGACGCCGTGAAGTGGGGCCCGAAAAATGGGATGTCGATTACCGCGACAACAACCGCATCAATTGCTACGACGCCGGCACGGCCCCCTGCAAAACGGCCTGCCCCGCGCACATCGCCGTGCAGGGCTACCTGAAAATGGCCGCGCAAGGCCGCTACACCGACGCGCTGGCGCTTATAAAAAAGAGAATCCCTTCCCCGCCGTATGCGGCCACGTGTGCAACCGCCGCTGTGAGGACGCCTGCACCCGCGGCACCGTGGATCAGGCCGTCGCCATCGACGAGGTAAAGAAATTTATTGCCCAGCAGGACCTGAACGCCGCCACGCGGTATGTGCCGCCGGTGGTCGCACCCACGAACCGGGGCGGCTTCGCGGAAAAGATCGCCGTCATCGGCGCCGGCCCGGCCGGCCTCTCCTGTGCATATTATCTGGCCGAGCGCGGCTATAAGCCCACGGTATTTGAGAAAAACGAGCGTCCCGGCGGCATGCTGGTATACGGCATCCCCATCCTCCTACAAGCTGGAAAAGGACGTCGTGGACGCGGAGATCGAGGTGCTGCGCCAGATGGGCGTGGACATCCGCTGCGGCGTGGAAGTGGGGCGCGACATAACGCTGGACACGCTGCGCCGGGAGGGCTATAAGGCTTTCTACGTGGCCATTGGCTGCCAGGACGGCCGCAGCGCGGGCATTCCCGGCGAGGACACCGCGGGCGTGATGACCGCCGTGGACTTCTTTGCACGCCGTCGCGGAAAACGAAACGTACCCCGTGGAGGGCCGGGCCGTTGTCATCGGCGGCGGAACGTGGCCATCGACGTGGCCCGCACCAGCGTCCGCTGCGGCGCTGCAGAAGTTTCCATGTACTGCCTGGAGCCGCGGGAAAGCATGCCCGCCTCCGCCGAGGAAGCAGCAGAGGCCGAAGATGAGGGCGTGGCCATCCGCTGCGGCTGGGGCCCGAAGGAGATTCTTGCGGAAGCCGGCCGGGTGACCGGCATCGTTCTGAAACGATGCGTTTCCGTGTTTGATGAAAACGGCCGCTTCTGCCCCAGATATGACGAGGCCGATACCATTACCGTTCCTGTGAACATGTGTTTCTGAGCATTGGCCAGAGCATCCGGTGGGGCAGCCTGCTGGACGGCGCAAAAGTAGAGCTGGGACGCGGCGGCGCCGCCGTGGCGGACCCGCTCACCTACCAAACGGCGCAGCCGGACATCTTTGTAGGCGGCGACGTATACACCGGGCCCAAGTTCGCCATCGACGCCATTGCCGCCGGCAAGCAGGGCGCGGAATCGCTGCACCGCTTTGTACACGAAAACGCCAGCCTGACCATCGGCCGCAACCGCCGCCAGTTCAAGGAGCTGGACAAGGAAAGCCTTTGCGCTGGAGAGCTACGACAACGGTGCACGCCAGAGCGCGGGCATGGACGAGCGCATCGACTACCGCCGTTCCTTCCGGGACGCGCACAAGACCTTTACCGAGGAGCAGGTGAAGGCCGAAACCGCGCGCTGCCTGGGCTGCGGCGCTCGGTGGTGGACCCCAACAAGTGCATCGGCTGCGGCTCTGCACCACAAGTGCGAGTTCGACGCCATCCATCTGAACCGGGAGCTTCCGAATGCAGCAGGATGGTGCGTTCGGAGGATAAATTCAAGGCTATTCTGCCTTATATGATCAAGCGTGAAATGAAGATCCGCTTCGGCAAAAAGGACGGCTGAGACGATGCATGAGCTTGGGATCGTATTCCATATCATCGACAGCATCGAGGAGGTTGGGCGGCAGAACAAGCTGCGCCGCGTCTCCACGGTGACGCTGGGCTGGGTGAGGTCTCCGGCGTGGTGCATACTTATCTGGAGGACTGCTGGCACTGGGCGGCGGCAGATCGCAATTGCTGAACGGCTCGCGCCTCGCCATCGAGGCGCTGCCCGCCGTTACCCTGTGCGAGGACTGCGGCAGCACCTACGCCACGGTGGAGCACGGCAAAACGTGCCCTTTCTGCCAAAGCCCGCGCACGCATCTCGTCAGCAGGGAATGAGATCAATATCAAGGAGATCGAGGCGTGCTAGGGACGCGCCTTTGACCGGTACACGCGGCGCTGCCGCCAAAAACAAGGGAGAACCGTATCATGTTATTTCAGATCTACGGCGAAAACGCCGGCTTCCAGCTTTTTGGGCTGGGCTCTCGTCTTTGTTGGGCCTCATCGCGGCCAACGAACTGGCCCGCCGCTCCAAAAAGGGCGGTATCTTCTTCTTCCGGCGCTTCCCGCCGCACTGACGGTATATTTTATCGCCATTTACGCGGGCGCGGCCATGGGCGCGGAGGTGGGCGCTGAACAACCCCACCCACACCGATATGAACAGCTGGTTCCACTACGCCCAAGGTGTACGCCGCCACCGCCGGCTGCATCGGCTTCATGATGCTGAAGTATAAATGGAGCATAGGAAAGACGCAGTGGTTCAAGGTTTTTCCTTTCGTCATCGTGGCCATCAATATCCTCATCGCCGTGGGCAGCGATTTTGAATCCGGCATCCGCGGCGCAATGGCCCTGGCTGAGACCGGAGACCGCTGGTGGCTGTCCTCCGAAAACGTGTGGCTGTACGGCGGCTGGTGGAACTGGGTCAACGGCATTGCCGGTATCGTCAACATCTTCTGCATGACCGCCTGGTGGGGCATTTACTCCTCCAAAAAGCACGACGACATGCTCTGGCCGGACATGACCTGGCTGTTCATCATCGCCTATGACCTGTGGAACTTCGAGTATACCTACAACAACCTGCCCACCCACGCGTGGGACTGCGGCCTGGCGCTGCTTCTGGCGCCTACGTTCGCCAACGCGCTGTGGAACAAGGGCGGATGGATTCAAAACCGCGCCAACACACTCGCGCTTTGGTGCATGTTTGCCCAGGTGTTCCCCCTGTTCCAGGACAACAGCGTGTTCTCCACCATCCCGGTGCTGTATGCGGACGGCTTTATGGACGCCGCGGTGCGCCCCCTCTGCCGCCGACCCCACGATGCAGGGCGTGGTCGCCATTCTGGCGCTGGCGGCGAACGTCATCGTACTGGCGGTCATCATCAAGCGTTCCCTCGCACAAAAGAAAAACCCCTATACGGGCGGATCTTCACCGATACGCGGGATTTCCAGCTTGCCATGGCAAGAGCCGAGGGCAAATAACCAATACGGCGCACCCCGCCCAAAATATACAGGGGCCTGTTTTGCAGGCCCCGTTTTTCATGGAAAGGACGACAGCATGAACAAGCGTGAGATCATCGCATATTTTGACGCCCGCGCGCCGGAATGGGATGCGCGCATGGTGCGCAGCGACAGCAAGATCGCCTTCATCCTGGACGCGGCGGGCGTGCGGCCAGGCGCTTCGGTGCTGGACGTAGCCTGCGGCACCGGTGTTTTGTTTGGCGATTACCTGGCCCGGGACGCGGCGCGGGTGACAGGGGTGGACATCTCGCCTGAAATGGCACGCATCGCCGTTTCCAAGCTGCGCGACCCCGCGTGGAGGTACTGTGCGGCGACGTGGAGGAGCTACCCCTTCCGCGCAGGTACGACTGCTGTGTGGTATACAATGCGTTCCCCCATTTCGCCCACCCCGCCCGGCTGCTGGCACGCTTATCCGCCTGCCTCTCCCCGGCGGGCGGCTCACTGTGGCCCATGGCATGAGCCTTGCGGCGCTGCACCGCCACCACGCGGGCGCGGCCCGCGGCGTGAGCCGGCCCATGCTGGAGCCGGAACGCCTGGCCGCGCTGATGCCGCCGTGCCTTGCGGTGGACGTCGCGGTCTCGGATACGGAAAAATACGTCGTCTCGGCGCGGCTGCGGTGAGCGGCGTACCAAAGTTTTTTCAAAGGCGCCGGCTCCCGAGCCCGCGCCTTTTTTTCTTTCCCGCGCATGCACCTTGCACCGCGCTTCTCCATACAATGATATGAGAGCGGGCGGCACTTGCCCCTCTTTGAAATGCGGCGCCGGGCCTGGGGTTCTGCCGGGCTGTCCCGGCATTTTGTCTCCCCCCTTCCCTCCGGCGATTCGGCCGGGCCGCCTGCCGCGCAATGAAGGAGAACGCATTATGGAACAAGGTACTCTTTTCGTAAAAATTGAAAGCGCCCGCGAAGCTCTGCCCGTGCAGGGCCGTGTGGTCATTTCGCAGACAGTGAACGGCGTCCGCGTGCTGGAGATCGAGCTGGTAACGGACGAGGACGGTCTGACACAGCCGTCACGCTGGACGCACCGGACCGATCCATCTCGCTGGACCCGGCCAGCACCCAGCAAGCCTGGGCCGCCTATGACGTGGAGGCATATGCCGACGGCTACTCCGACATTCTTCTGGAGGGCGTACAGGTATATTCCGGCGTGGAGGCGTACGCGCCCATCAGCATGCTTCCTATTTTTCCTCCCAGGCGGTTTCGCCCACAGCCGTCACGGCGGACACCGGTTCCACCTCCCGCAAGGCCCAGCAGGACATCCTGCACACCACCATCCCCGCGCCCGCCATCCGCGGCGGCTCCGCCAGCGGCCCCGCGCCGCTCTCCACCTGTGCCACGCAGCCTCTGGTGCTGCAAAGCGTATTCATCCCCAGTACATCACCGTGCATCTGGGCAAGCCGCAGAACAGCGCCGCCAATGAGACGGTCAGTTTCCCCTATTACATCAAAAACGTCTGCAGCAGCGAGATCTACCCACCTGGCCCGAAAATGCCATCCGTGCCAACATCTACGCCCAGATCTCTCTGGCGCTGAACCGCGTTTACACCGAATGGTATCCCAGTAAAGGCTACAACTTCAACATTACCAACTCCACCCAGTACGACCAGTATTACGTTTCCGGCCGCAACATCTTTACAAACATCAGCCGCATTGTAGATGACATCTTCAACACTTACCTGCGCCGCGTGGGTGATTTTGCCCCCTATTATGCCGAATACTGCAACGGCACCACCGTCACCTGCAAGGGGATGAGCCAGTGGGGCACCGTAAGCCTGGCGGAAAGCGGCCTTTCCCCATCCAGATCCTGCGCCGGTACTACGGCAACAATTTTGAACTGGTGACCACCAACGACATCCGCGCCATTCCCAGCTCGTATCCCGGCACGCCGCTGCGTCTGGGCAGTACGGGCAACAACGTGAGCATCATCCAGCGGCAGCTCAACCGCATCGCAAAAACTATCCGGCCATCGGCCAGCAGTCGGTGGACGGCGTATTCGGCGCAACGACACAGTCGGCCGTGCGCACGTTCCAGAAGATATTCAATCTGACGCAGGACGGCGTCGTCGGAAAGTCCACCTGGTATAAAATCAGCTATATCTATGTAGCGGTGAAAAAAGCTGGCGGAGCTGGGCAGCGAATCCGAAACCGTATCCCGGCGGAAGCGGCGACGCGCCCGGCAGCGGCACAGGTTCTATCCAGCAGGGCGCCGTGGGCGCACAGGTGGCGGCCGTGCAGTATTACCTGAGCTGCCTTGCGCAAACGTTCTATCCCACAATCCCCAATATCGTACCCGACGGTATTTTCGGCGCACAGACGCGCAGCGCCGTCATCGCGTTCCAGAACACCTTCGGCCTGACGGCGGACGGCATTGTTGGTCCGGCCACCTGGGCCGCGCTGGAAAAGCAGTTTGAAACCGCCTATGACGACAACAACCCCGGCAGTTATTTCGGCGCGTATCCCGGCGTCGTGCTGCGGGAGGGCAACCGCGGCCTGCGCGTTCAGCAGATGCAGTTTTACCTGCTGTACCTGCACTACTCCTATTCCTCCATCCCCAAGATCAACGCGGACGGCATCTTCGGGCCCGCCACCACCGCGGCCGTACGCGCGTTCCAGGCAAAATTCGGGGCTTACACAGGACGGCGTGGTAGGCCTTGCCACCTGACAGAGCTGTACCCATTTACAGCCAGAAAACGCACTGGTGCTCTCGGATGAACAAGTGCCTGCTTATCCAGGCTTCGTGCTGCGCAGGGGCAGCCAGGGCCAGGCCGTGCTGGGCGTGCAGACTTACCTGAACGTCATTTCGCGGAAATACGCCTCCGTCACGCCGCTGACGCGGGACGGCAATTTTGACAGTCGGACGGAGGTATCCGTGCGGGCGTTCCAACGGCAGTTCAAACTCACCATTACCGGCTGGGTGGATGAGCCGACCCGGAACCGTATTTACAGCGAGTACAAAACACACTTCTTTTCCGAGCACCTGGAATGCCGCTTTATCGACGTACCCTATCCGGGCGAGCCTGTCGAGGTGGGCCAGACCAATATTTTGTGCGCACGGCGCTGTATTACTACAATCTGATCGCCGCATTCGATCTTCTGCTGGAGCCCACGGACATCACCGACACTTTCACTTTAGAGGACTCCCTCGCCATCGAGGAATTCCAACGCACGCGCGGATTGACTGTTACGGGCGTCATCGACGAGGATACCTGGACGCTGCTTTATTACCAATACGTGGCCGCTTATCAGGACGTTTTCCCCAACTGCGCGGCTCAGGGCTCCGTCCCGCAGCCTTTCCAGACGCGCTGGTGCCCGGCAGCCGCGGCGTCGCCGTGGAGCAGCTGCAGATCTGGATCAACGCTCTGAGTGCCTATTACTGCGACCTGGTGCCCCCAGGACGTGACGGGCATCTATGACGAGACAACGGAATCGAACGTTTTCATCCTGCAGACGCTGCTGGACCTTCCGCTCACCGGCGAAGTGGACCAGACCACCTGGAACCTCATCCAGGAGGCTTATGAAGAAGCGCTGGCCGAAAACAACAATGGGGAGGAAGCCTACGGCGACCTGCTGGATGTCACCTACATCAACCGCACCATTTCCATGACGGAAACAGTCCTATGCGCGGGCAACTGCGGCACGCCGCTGGACTGACGCCACAGCCTCCATGTCCGCGCGGGCATGGCAGCACAGGAAAAATGTAAAAATCCGTTTGCCCGCCCGACATGCGCCGGGCGGGCAAACGCCTCTACCGCACAAAAGAGAAGTGAGGGAAACCAATAAACGCCTGCACAGCACAAAGCGTTTGGTTTCCCACCTCCGAGGCTGGCGGCTTTGTCGCCGGCCTCTGGCGCCTCGGCCAGCCGGGACGCCCTTTTTCCATTGCGCACAAAAGTGCGGTGCCGGCTGTCCGCGCGGCGTCACAGGCGGTTAAAGTCGCGGAAATCAGACGGGGCGACGCCGTATTCCCGCCGGAACGCCCGGTAAAACGTGGAATAGTCTGCGAAGCCCACATCCGTGCAGATCCTTCCCAGGGCCTCTCCTTCCAGAATGCGCTCCTTCGCCGCGATGAGACGGCTCTGCGTGAGATACCGGTAAAAGCTGATGCCCAGCTTTTGCGGAACAAATAGTCGATGGTGCTTTTGCTGACGAAAAATTCCCGCGCCGCTCTCTCCAATGTAACGTCCTGCGCCAAATGCTCCTCGATGAAAAGATTCAGACGGTCGAACAGGTCCGGCACCTCCGCCGAGGCGTGGGACGGTCGACGTCTTCCAGCGCCCGGGCGATGTTCACCAGCAACTCCAGCGTTGTAGCACATACGACAGCCTGCCAGCCCGGTGCGCCGCGGGCCGCCCGCCGCAGCCAGCCTCAAACAGCTTTGCCATTCCCTCCCAACGGGTGTTGGCCGTGCGCAGCACCCCCCGAACCGCTGGTTTTTCAGCAGCTCCGGCCACATCGGGCGGACGCTTTCCACATATTCCTGGCTGAACCATACAACGCAGCGCCTGTATGGATCGGCCATTTTTCGGCCAGCAGGGGCGGTGGCTCACACCGGGCGGAATGAGCACGATGTCACCGTGGCGCAGGCGGTACCGCTGCGTTCCCAGCAGATACTGCGTACTGCCGCCGGTACAGTATATCATCTCGTAAAATGTATGGCTGTGGAGCTGCACGCCGTCGCCGCCCTGGCTTGCGTCCCGGTGCGTGTCTACAAAACGGGAGCTCATTTCCAGCTCCTGATAAATGTTCACGAACCGGAACCGGTATTTTTTCCAGCTGTGCCTGCCGCTCTCCGGGGAAAGCCCGCCCCTCTACGCCCGCGGCTTCCTCCAGCATTCTCCCCAGCTCAGACAACTTCCCACAAATTTCACCTCATTTTATTGTTGATTTTGT
>VOFB01001750.1_pt1 | contig 28946 bp, 45 predicted proteins | sample 5384141 | NCBI WGS metagenome assembly VOFB01 (sample SAMN12384721, study PRJNA508395) | human gut metagenome | isolation source: healthy gut A | host: Homo sapiens | reverse complement strand
AATTTCCCAAAGGCATTAACGAATCCATTACCCTTTTGGAGTCTCGCCAGCCTGCCGGAGTTTTATGATCCGGCGATCCCGCCTATTGAAAAGGTCAAAAGCTCGATCAGATGGCCTTTATTTCGGATATTTGCTGATCTGTTACGTAGACTCGGATATTACTGTATATTCAGACGGCCTGAACCCGCCAGCCCGCAAGCCGGGATTATATGCAGCGGTTGTTTTCCACGGGAGAGCGGCAGGTTACGGATAGCCTTTAGCGCTGGCGCGGACGGGGTAACGCTTAATTATACTGCAGCCGTCCCCCTGCTTGACGAGCAGGGAAACATTACCGGCTGCCTATTTTTTTGTGCAATCTATTTTGATGAGGTTTCCGATATCCTGAGAAATCGGCGGTCATCAACGGTTCCAGGCGACGCTGGTTGGTTCCCATGGGCAAATCATGTCTTCCACCGCCGACCTGCCTTATGGCGATCCGATCATGAGCGAAGCTGCGGGGACGCCACCCTGTTTGGCACCACGGCGGACCAGCTGGAGGAGCAGCTTCTGGCTAAAATCCCGGAGCTTTCTGGAGTTTTTTCAAACGGAAGTTTTATTATACAACCTACCAACGCGTGGAGAATACGGGATGGGATATTTTTGCTCGGTCAATTTTGGGACGGCATTTTCCAGTGTTCTCCCTTCCCTGCTGCTTGTAGCGGGCCTCGCTGTTCTGCTGTGCATCTGCCTGCTGTTCATTCTGCGGAGGTATATTGCGAAGGAAATGCAGATTGTAAATATCCTTGTACAATCCGTAGAAGAACTGGAGAAAAAATTTACCAGAACGAGCGCCCGGAGGATACCGACTTCAATGAGATCATACGCCTCACGGGGAACGGTTTGTCCGATTCACTTAACCGGCGTGGTCACACGGTCTGTTTTCCTCAACCAGGCAGGCGCGCTCCTGAAGAAGATCGATCCCCGCAAGGTCAGCGCCTTGTGTTTTTGTAGATATGGACAACCTGAAATATATCAATGATACTTATGGCCATAACGGCGGGGACATCGCCCTGAAAAGTATCGGCTATATCCTGCGGGAGTACGAAAAAATATGACGGCGTAGTCGGCCGGTACGGCGGCGACGAGTTCGTGTGCTGCTGACTGATTTGGATGGCGAGGCAGAGCCGCGCAGCGTACTCGATGAGCTGGTTCTCCGCCTCCATTCGGAGATCGGCTCAGCCGGAGAGCATATTCCGGTGCAGTGCAGCATCGGCGTTGCCCTGTGCCTCCCCGGCCCCGACTTGCAGCAGCTGATTGCCGAGGCGGACGAAGCCTTATATTTTCGTCAAGAAAACGGAAAAGGATATTATAAGATTTCCCATAATTGAGGTGCGCATGAAAACAACCGTAAGGCGGTGGCTTTTATTCTGCATTGTAGCCGTCTCGATTCTCGCCCTGTCCCTGGCAACAGGCATGGTAATGGGGCGGGCGTTTACTGAGATTCGACAGGAAGACGCCAAACATATTTTGCGGTTTTACAATGACAATATCATACTCAGGCTGCAAAGGACATGAACGAAGCAGCCATGCTTGCCCAGGTCGCCTATGCGATGAATGGTTCCGATGCGGCATGGTTGAAAACGCGGCGGCGCCTCTTCCTCGAACGGGAAGAGGTGCGTTATGTCTGCCTTGTTGAGGGAGATACTATTAAACAGCGCACTGCCCGCCGATACTTACGGCGGCCAGGTCGGACACGGCCTGAAGGATTTTTCCTATATCTATACAATGGCTAAGGTCGTCAAGGAGCTTGTAGTCGAAGGGCCCGTTTCCTTAGACGGGGACGGCAGCGGACAGCAGGTGTTTTTGTTTTTACAGCCCTTTATGGAAGAAGATGCTTACTTGGGGGAGTGATCGTGGCGCTGATCGCGATTATGTCCTCGAGCAGCCTCGGTCTCAATTACCTTTCCGAACAAGGGTATGATTACGAACTATGGCGGGTCGATCCTCAGAGCGGAGGCAAGGTGGTGATCGCGGCTTCGCGTCCGGGCACCGATTTTCCCAAGCCGAAAAAACAAGCTTTTACCTGCCAACCCAGTGGACGCTCAGTATTCAGCCCGTCTCAGGCGGCTGGCCTCCCCGCCCATCTCTTTGGGATCACCGCCTATTGTGTGTTTGTGGCGGGTCTTTTGTCCGCCCTTTCCTATTTGCTGTATAAGCAATCCCATTGCAACCGCACATTAAAGCGGCTCGCATCCAGAGACAGGCGGACCGGCCTGTATAACCAACCGGGTTTTACCGCGGGCTTGACCGCTGGCTTTTGAAGCAACCGAACCCGTTATACTATTTTACTTTGTTTTCGAGGAGTATCACCAGGTTGCGCAGCGAATCGATTATGATGAAGAAACCGATTTTTGCAAAGCATTCCCCGCCGTTTACAGAATTTTATTCAAAGTCCCTTTATCGCCGGACGAATCGGCGACGGTATTTTATCCTCGCTGTCCGCGAGGATATGGATGAAATGCAGCAAGAGGATTTTTGCAAGAGGGCCTTTCGATCGAGCTTCTGCTGAAGGTACATCTGAGGGAGAAAAAAAAGTTTTTGACGGCATGCTATCAGTATAAGCGCTGCCGGGCTGGCAAAGACCGGGCGAAGGAGGCTATCTCATCACTGATACGCGATTATTACTCCCACCGCTCTCAGGAATCTCCCGTGCGTATGCTGACCGAAAAATGCCGTCAGTTAATCGAAGGGAAAACGATGTGGCCTTTGATGAATATACCGATTTTGAGATGACGGAGTTGTCGAAAACCTTCAACCAATACCGCAAGCAGGTTGAGCAGCTTGCGTATTGCGATCCCGTTTTCAGCGTGGGCAACCGTCCCAAATATTTTCGGGACGCGCAGATGCTCATCTCTTACGATAAAAGGCGGCGCTTCGACTTATTCTGTATCGATATCTGCTCGTTCAGCCAGTATAATGAATTGTTCAGCGCGGACATTGGTGATGCGATCCTTCGAGGTAATCGGCCGCTTATCGCGCCTGTTCGGAACTTATTTATACCGGATCAACGGCGACGTTTTTCTTGAATTTCCCTTTCCGGCGAAAAAAGGGGAATCTTTACGGCCAAATTGCAGGTTTTGCTTGCCGACCCGGCATGCGCCGGAATGCCTCTTTTACCTTGCAGGTGCGCATCGCTGTCTGCGGGTATCCGGCAAACGGAGACAGCCCGGAGCTTCTGCTTGACCGTATTCAGTCCGCCCTTCGCTATACAAAAGAGCAAAATCAAAAACCGTAATCTACGACGACGCACTCGACCAGATCATCCGGACGGAAACCGATATCGTTCACCGGCTCAAATCCGCTATTTCGAGGAGACGCTCGAAGTCTGGTACCAACCGATCGTACATGTAAAATCCGGAAGGTTTACCCGGCGGAAGCGTTGGTGCGCCTGCCGGACGGTAAGGAGGCTTCTTCCCCGCCGGACAGGTGATCGCCTTCGCGGAACGCGGCGGACTGGTGGAAGCCCTGGGAGATTATGTCCTCGGCCACGCCTGCAGGTTTATGTCTTTATATGCCCATCAATTGGAATTGGAACATATGGGGATTAATATTTCCGTCCAGCAGCTTTGGTCGAGAACAGCGCCGACCATCTGCTGGAGGTGATCCGCGCTTCCGGCGTCCCGGGCAGACCGGATCACGCTGGAAATTACGGAAAGCGTCCTCATCCAGTCCATCGAACACGCATCTTCCTCCCTCGATCAATTAAGGAAAAGTGGAATTCGCATCGCCCTGGACGACTTCGGCGTAGGATACAGCAGCCTGAATTATCTTTCAAACCTGCCTGTGACGTGATTAAGATAGATCGTTCGCTTACGCGCCAAATCTATATAAATCCCAAGCAGCGCGCACTCCTTCATTCTATTGTGGAAATGGCGAAAATCAATTCACTGACTGTTGTTTCGGAAGGCGTGGAAACCAAGGAGGATCAACAGCTGATCTCCGCGTCCGGCGTACAATACATTCAGGGTTTTACTATGCGCGTCCAATGCCGCAGGAAAAAGCAATCCGATTTTTAGCCGAACAAAATCATAAAAAACAAGTAGGTTTGCCCGGGAATCCATTTTGGCCCCGCGAAGATAGTAATTATGATATCATAGGCAAAACAAAAACGGGATACTATGAAAACGGAATCGTGATGTATGAAAAGATCTACCGGATCTTAAAAATAAAATTGAATGCGGCCTGCTTCCGAGCGGTTCAAGGCTTCCTTCCTGTACCGACTTGTGCCGGGGAGTTCGGCACATCGGAAAAAGACGGTTCGACATGCGGTGAAACTGCTTTCGGATTATGGTCTTGTTGAAACCGGGCAGCGGAAGCGTCCGACCGTCACTTTTGATTATTCCGGCGCTTTAGAAGAAAAGCGGCTGCTTCCCTGCGCAAGGCCGACGTTACGACCGCCGGTGATCTTTTGAAAACGGGGATTTTTCTTTGTTATCCTATAATTCAGTATGGAATGGACCTTTGCGGCGGCAACGACTGGCACATCCCTGAAGCCATTCTGGGGAAAATGGAGCCGGACCGGCCAATTGAATTCTGGCGGCTCTCGAACCGGTTCTGGCGTTTTTTATCGCGCGTACCGGCAACGACTTTATCCTGCGTGCTGTTGACAGCCTGGGATTGTCCGGAGCTGGATCCGCTGCCCGGCTCCCCTTTGAGGTGAGGACCGAGTATTTTACCAGGTTAAAGGAATTTTATACACTATTAAAAACCGGCGGCAAAACCGACGGAAGTCCGTTTTGCGGACCTATCGTTCCTTTACCGATTTCTCCCGGACGGCGGGGAACATTCGCCCGTGTGTAAGGTTGCGTCCGACTCCCCGTTCCGGCTTGGCGCAAAAACGTTTCGGGGCGCCGGATCAGCTGGGCGGAAGAACAATATTCGCGCGTTTACCTGGACCTCCTCGGCCTCATTGCCATCGGTAAATACCGGCCCGGCGACCGCCTTCCTCCCATGCCGGGCTGCGCCAGGATGGAGTCAGCGTCGATACCACTAAAAAGCCGTTCAACTGCTGAAACAGTGGGGCGTAGTTACCGCTGTGCGAGGCAAGGGTATTTTTGTAGCAATGGGTCCGGAAAAACTGCGCCATATCCCCATTGACCCGGCCCTGGTTGCCTACCATGTCCGGCGGTATCTGGACAGTTTTGGAGCTATTGTCACTTACCGCCGAAGGGGTCGCCGCCCATGCAGCCGCCCATGATACGGCTGTGGAAAACGCGGGAAAATTGGGCAGTAAGCTCGAGGATTGGTGGAACAACTCCTATTTATATCAGCTTTCCCTATCGTTTGCTGGAGTTCCCTAACAGACTATATCGAATATAGCGCGCTGCGGACGGTTTATAAAGTAATCCAGAAAAATTATCACATCGGGAGAAGCATACCAAAACTACTCCACCATGCGAAAAACAGGCACAACCGTGAAATCCACCGGCAGTGTGTCGAGGCGGCGGAGGCTCTGGCAAGCAACAGCCCTGATATTTTTGCAAAAAAAAGCCGCGGAAATGTTCCGCTATACGCACCAGTTAATTATCAGGAATGCAAACGTTTAGGATATTGGCAACCCGCCATGCGGGTGTATGACGGTACCCCCCCTATGGAAATAATTCCCAGCTGGGGTCGATTGCCGCTGAGGAACATAATTTGGCAGAAAAAAGCGCCGGGACCCGGCGTTTTTTATTCATGGGATGAAGTTTTTTAACCGTCGTACCTGAAGCGGTATTCCGTAGGTCCCTTCGCAAAATCCAGTTCATTTTCCAGATGCCGGACTGGCGCTCCACTTCTTTACAGCCTGGCCGGCCCAGAGGTTTCTACCGGAAAAGCTGCCGGCAGGGGAAAACGCACGGTACCGCAACGTTTTTTGAAGTTGCCATGCGGCAGGTGCAATGCCGCTTGTTTTAACGCTATCGTGATTTGCGAAGAAGTGCCTTCAGCACAAAAACCACCGTCTACAGGCAGGAGGATACCCGTGACATAGTCCGACGCAGGGAACACAGAAAGAGCAGCGCTCCGTAAGGTCTTCCATTTGCCCAAACCGTCCGAGCGGCGTGCGGTTAAAGCTGCCCGCCTGTTTCCGGGTCGTTCATGGAGGCCGCCGTCATATCCGTCAGGATATAACCCGGCGCAAGGCCGTTGACGTTAATATGATATTTTCCCCACTCCTTTGCAAGCGCCTTCGTCATTTGGAGCAGCGCCGCCTTGCTCGTGCTGTAGGCCGAGCCACGCGGTCCCCGCGAGCACGGAACGCACGGAACAGATATTGACGATTTTCCCGCCGCCCTGCGCGATCATTTCCCGTCCGGCAAGCTGGCTCAAGCGAAATGCGGCAACTACGTTGACCTTGAGTATCTCTTCCCACTCTCCGGCGGGAAAGTGTTCCGCGTCGTCTTTTTATGCAGCCCGGCTGCATTGACCAGGATATCGATCCCGCCAAGCGCCGTCACCGCTTGCGCAAATGCACGCTGCGTATCTTCCGCATCCAGCAATCGCATTGCACCGGAACGAGTCCTTGTTCCTCTACCGGCGTTCCATGGTAAAAGACCGCGACCCTAGCCCCGGCTTCCCTCAGCATTTTTCGCAAGCGCGAGCCCGATGCCCCCCGGCTTCCGCCCGTCACAAGCGCTCGTTTTCCCGTAACGTCAAATAATCCCTTCATTTCAATTCCTTTACAAAATAGGCCATATTTTCGATCAACGCACCGTTTTCATAAAGCGGCTCCGGATAATTCTCCGTAAAAAAGCCGTCCACCGTATGCGTGTACCGAAACCCGAGCTTTTTGGTAAAAAATCCTTGCAGCCGCAGGGAATATCCGCCGTTCCCACGTACATTTTACGGTATTTTCCGCGATAGAACGCGAACAGGTATTCCACCATCCTGCGTCCAACGCCCTTTCCGCGCAGATGGGCGGCAACGGCAAGGTTCTTGAGTTCGCACGCGCCCCCTATGGCGGGAGCCACCACTGCGACGGCAGCGGGCGTTCCTTTTTTTCCTCCAACGCAAAAGCGTCCGTCTTCAAGATACCGGTCGATCATCTCTTCGGAGGGGTCCGCTTCGAGCAGCAGTTCCAGATATTCCTTTTTCCCGCTTTCCGCGCAGCCTATGATCTTCATATCATTCGGGTAATGCGAACAGGTCGTTTAGCGCCTTTATCCCCGCATCTGTGCGGAAGATATTTTTCCTGACTTTGACAATCGACTGTTTGTCCGTCTTCTCTTCGTACAGGTTCACGAGGAAATCCGCTTCCACGAGAATCTGGTAATCTTTCCCTGTCGATCCCCTGATAGGTATGGTGACGCCCACCAGAAAGCAGACGCGCTCTATTGCCTGCTGCGGAAACGAAAGCCGCTCAAGAAGCCCCCGCGCTACGGGAGGGCCTTCGATCTCCTGAAAACTGCCGCCGGAGGACTGGTATTTTTCAAGGCTGGGCCGGATGCCGATATCGTGCACGATGGCCGCGGCTTCGAGGGATCTCCTGATCGGAGGCGGAAGGCCTTCCTGTTCCCCGATCAGCTTGGCAAAGGAATACACCTTCAAAAATGATTGATCCGCTGGGCTGCGCCCCGCTCGTATTCCATCATCGCCGCCACAAGCGGCCCCATCTTTAACGCCATATACGCGCCCCCTAGAAGCGGAACCTGCGCGTCCGCTCGCCCTTTATACCTGCCGTTGGCAAACAGCAGCATCATCAGAATGTAAACACGGCATAGTCCGGTTGCTGCAAAGCTCGGCCAGACGAAATGCGTAAACCCGAGCAATATCCCCATGACCGGCATCTGCCCGAAAAGCACGACCGCCACCATGTAGCCGATATATTCGCTCCAGCTCAGCTTCCGCGTCATCACGATATAGGTAGCCAGGAAAACCAGGCCGATACACGCGAACGGGATCGCGAAATTACCGACCAAAGCCCCCTGCCCGCATTCCAGTCGAACACGCACAGCATGGCAATGATAAGGCAGGCCTGCAGCATGAGCTTGAGGCTGCCCCGCGTTTTAGATTTCACCGTATGGAGCACAAGCACCCACAGATAAGCGAAGATCGCCGCGATATCGAGACACCAATACCCGCCCGAGCTTCCCGGGTCATTAGGTTGATCCACGCACAGACCCCCACCGCCAGAAGCGTTACGAGCGTCGGCCAGCAGGGTCTCTTTTTTCCGGCATTTCTATTATCCGTGCGGCATGCCGGATACATTGCGTTTTGCGTACCGCCCGCACCTTCCGGCCGCACAGCGGACATGTATCCCTGCCTGAGACCGTCACGCCGCAATATTCACACTTGCCCATCCAAAGTCCCCAGTCGTTCGTATATACCGTTACTTCTTCGCCTGTTTCCCGCGCAAGGAAGCCGAAGAAAAAACGCATGAGTCCTGTTTCCCTGACCGTCCGGACAAAGGAAACCGTCAATTTTCCATTTACAGAGCACAGGCAGCAGTTGACGGACTGCGTTCCGTGGGATGATCGATTCCGCATGGTTCACATACGGCAGCATATCCGCCGGGAGATCGATAAGGCCCACGTTGGATACGGTCATCGTTTTTACGTCTTCGCTGAAAAACGCAAATACAAACCGCGTTCCTGCATCCCCATAAACTGCGGGACCGCCTTTACCACCGGGTTCTCCATCACCCCTGCAGCCTGCGCCAGCGCATCCATGAGGCTCTCCGCCTGCGTCTTGTCCCGCAGCTCTTCTTTTACAGCCCTGAAGCGCGCCCTCAAATGTTTTGGCGTGCCCCACCGGGACAGATACGTTGATGATACTGAAAAATTCCGGATCGTCCGCGTGGGGAACGCCCCGCGCAGGTTGACGGGCACAGACAATACAATTGGCCGTCGTCCACGTTCTCGTTGACACATTCGCGGTAGATGGAATGGGCCATCAGCGCGCACAGGTATTCGGTGACCGTTGCTTTCTGCCGCCGCGCCGCTTTCTTCAGGCCCCTCTATGCCCAGGACGCCGTTCAGCACATTGCGCCCGCCCTCCGGGAGCGGTTCCCCTCTGATCTTGAAAGCCGGGGCATTTTGCGCACCGGCGCCTTCCGGCCGTCATAGTATTTCAGGAAGCTGTCTTCATGCTCCTCCTCCCGCGGCGTTTCCCCGGAAGCAGCAGCTTGCCCTGCGGATCGATCTGCGCCGCCGCCGGTGAGGTAGCAGTAAAGCAGGGTTTTTAAAAATTCAAGCCGCCCGCGCCATCGGCAAGGGCATGAAATAGTTCGACGGAAATACGTTTCCCCATACCATAAAACGCGCAGCAGATATTCGTCTTTTTCAAGGTCGAACGGGGCGCACGGCGTTCCTGTTTCTTCCCGCACCGCATAGGGGGCGCCTGTTTTTTCAAACCCGGCTTTTCCAAGCCTCACCGCCATATAGGGTATCGTTCGAGGGTCTTTTCCGCGGCACTTTGCAGCGCTTCCGGGTCTACTCTTCTTTGAGGAGCACCGACAGCCGGAATACCGATGTGTTCGTCGGCGCGCGGTAGGCGGAACAGTTTCGCCGCCGTATCGACCGGGTATATCTTACGTATTTTCTGCATAAGCCTCCCAAATAGTTTCTCCCGCGATAAAGGCGGAGCTTTCCCCACCTTTATTATATCAAAGATCAGGCTGTCTGTTTTTAATTAATTATGAAGTTTACCCCTGCTGAAGGCGCAGCGCACCGGAAACCGTATCTACCTTGATCTCGATCCGCCCGTCCCCGTAGGTGTTGTTGCGCATTGCAAAAAGTCGTTGCCCTGTGAACCGGAGACCGTATCGAATCTGAGCGTGAAGCCGCTTCCTTCCGGCAATGCGATCCCGACGTCGCCCGAAACGGAATCTGCGGAAATCTTTTTCTTTCAAGGCGCCCGTTTTGGTGCATTCCACCTCGGTTCCGCCGCTTGTCGTATCCACGTCCAATCTCCCGCGCGCCTTCCGCTTCGATCCGATGCTGCCCGACGTGCTGTCTACATTTACCTCCCGAATATCCCCTGCGCTCGATGTCTCCGACATCGTATCCGCGCGCAGCTTCGATGCCTGTACGTTCCCGACGGCGATCCTTCCGGATACGCTGTCCGCACCAGCTCCTTATGCGTCCCGCCGTCTATCGAAATATCGCCGGAGGTCGTGCCGTAGAGCGCGGAAGCCGCATTCGTTTCGCCTGCCGTGAGCCTGCCCGACACCGTTTCGATATCGACTGACCCGGTAAACGACCGCGGATCATAACCCGTACGTCGATCTGGTAGCTGTCCGCCCAGCCGAACACGCGCCCATTCCGGCCGCTCTGCACCACAAGCTTCCTCCGTTTTTACGCCGTAATGCATCACATCTTCGCTCTTGATCGTGTGATCGCTGGTCTCTTCGACGCGGATTACATCGTCGTCCGTCGGTATGACGGTAATGTTTTCGTCCACAAACCTCATGGAAAGCTCACGGATCCCGCCCGCGTCCTTTTCAAACTGTTCGCTTGCCTGCGCGTCATCTGGCAGTTTATCTACAAAGTCATTCACTTTAAGGTTAGAAATTGAATCACGAAATTGCCCCATGTGCCTCCAAGGACGAGCCGCCCGCAATGCCCCATATGAGCACGCCGGTCAGCACTGCCGCGATCACTGACCATAAAAATTATTTTAGCTGTTTTATTCATGTTTCTCCTCTGCCGGAAGTTTCGTCGGCATTTTACTGAATATTGACCTTCACAACCGGATGCACTGCTGCGCCGATCAGGAAAATGACCCATGATATACCACGCGCCCGTCATGAAGCTCCGCCCGAAATATAAGATCACGTCGACTACCAGCCATAAGAGTGAGAGGTATGTAAGCTTGCGTTTCCCGGTGCGTTCCCCGGCTGTTCATAATCACCGTCCTGCAAGAGATCACCTTCACGAGCCAAGTTCCACCGCTGCTCCGACCAAAAAGATAATCCATACGATGCCCCATGCATGCGCAAAAAGCCGATTAGGAAAAACAGGGCGACGATAACCAGCCACATGGCCTTTTATATTCTTTTTGAATTTCTCGTAGCGTTCCATTCCGTCCCCTCTATTTGAGCGCAGCCTTGATGATCTGCTGTATAGCTGCGCCAATGATGAAAATCACCCATGTGATTCTCCAAGCGCCCGTGGTAAAACTGATGATAAAATAAACCGCTACAATGATCGGCCAGATCGCGCCAACATATGCGTTTTCCTTCTCTTTCTTCTGCTTATTCTCCACATGCCACTGCTTGAACTCCTCCACCATGGAGTCGTCTACTTTTTCATACCGATAGCCCGGACGCAGCGAGCTGCGGTACACGAGCAGGCCCGTTGCTACCGCGATCAGGATAAACATGAACGTGAGGCCGAGAATCTGCTGGTTCATGCTTTCCAAGCACAATGATAAACACGGGAGCAAGAATGTACAGCATGACGGCGACCGCAGTAAGTCCCGCGCGCTGCCTGCGCTCCTTTTCGAAGGTCCGGGTACCGCATAGATCGTTCGCGCTGCTGATTAGTTCGTCCACATCCCCGATACTGCTCTTTACGATCTCGTAGGCCTCTTCTTCCGAGGCGCCGTTTTCTGAGGTCGTTGTACTTTTTCCTTCAAATTCATAAAGATTTCTTCCCGCAGCCCAGCATTTTCCGGGTTTTTGGGCGTCCGCGAAAAGGCGTTCTACGTATTGCCGTAAGTTTTCTTCCATTATGATACCCTCCAAATATCTTTTCATATCAAATGATCGATGAGTTTTTTCGTGCGTTCCCAGTTTTCCCTGTTCTTCTCGTACATCGCCCGCCCGAGCGGCGTGATACGGTAATAGCCGGCGCGCGCCCGTGGTCCTTGTCTCCCAGTAGGATTCGATCATTTCCGCATTCTCCAGCCTGCGAAGGCGGAATAGCGTCGCCTCCTTGAGCTCGTATTCACCGTGCGTCGTCTGCTGGATTGATTTATTGATCCGCATCCATAACTGTCCTTCTTCAGAAGCTGCGCCAGAATGATCGTTTCCGTATGCCCGCGGATCAGGTCGAAGTTAGTGACATAAGATATCTCCCTCTCTAATTTATTTCGTTTAACACCTACATTATATTACTACATACCTCGCCTGTCAATGCATATTTCGCAAGGCAATTTGTTTTTTTCTTTGACTTCCATAGGGGAATGTGGTATATTAGTAAGACTTGTTGTCCGGCCCAGCCGCACGACGGGGCAATACAACCAGTTAAAGGAGGACGCTATGGAGGGTAATGCATTGGCTCGCGGATTCTTTCTCCGGCACGTTTAAACACTGGAAGCGTAAACGGTTTTATTTTTATCAGGGCAGACGGTCTCGCTGTTCGGCTCTTCCCCGGTGGTACCCGCAATCATCAGGTATATTACGCTGTCCACGCAATCGGGCGGCATTATGACCATTGCGTCCATCTGCGGATTCGCACCAGATCGTGATCTCTCTGTTTTCGGGCGTATGCGACCGTGCAAGCCGCAAGCTGCTGATTATCGGCGCGACGCGCTTCGTGGCTACGGCGACGTTTATCCTCGCGCTCTTTTTCCCTGTCCGGGCACGACGACCTGTGGATGGTGTTTCGCTTTCCGGCATCCGTTCCCTGGGTACCGGAATACAGACCCCGGCGGTGAACGCTATGCCGCCGCAGATCGTCCCTGCGGACAAGCTCACGCGGATCGGCGGCATCAACGGCAGCCTGCAGTCCGTCATGTTAAACATCCTTTCGCCCGCAGCGGCGGGGCCCTGCTGTTCACGAACTGGAATACACATTCTTTATCGACGTTTCCACAGCGGCGGCCGCTATTGTAATCATGATCCTGCTGAAGGTCCCATGCACGAAAAAGCGAAGCTGAAGCAAAAAGGCGGCTATTTGGGAGACCTCAAGGACTTTAAATATGTCCTTGGGAGCGGCTTTTTCCGTTCCTATTTTCTCTTTTGCGCACTGTTCTTTTTCCCTCATCGTCCCGGCCTCGCAGCTAACGCCGCTGATGGTGGCGCGCACCTTTGGCGATGAATATTGGCGGCTTTCCGCGATGGAAATCTTCATTTAGCGTCGGCGGCGTGCTTCAGAATCGTGATCTCTTTATGGGAGGATTCAAAAACCGTATGCATACCATCGCGCTGTGTTGTATCCCTGTTTTGGCGTCCTTACGGCCCTGGTTTGGTATTCTGCCCGGTTTTATCACCTTCCTTTGTGCTGATGGTTGACCGGGAGCACGGTGCCGCTTTTTACCACGCTGTCCATGGTCCTCCTCCTAAAGAGCAGGTGGACCCCAATATGCAAGGCCGTGTTTCAGCCTGGCGCAGATCGTTATGACGTCTATGGTCCCCTTGGGGATGGTTTTTGGGCCGATCTCGACCAGATCCGTATCGAGATCGCTGATGCTGATTACCGGCATTTGCGGCGCGCTTACCGGTGTGGCGGCATTCTTCAACAAACACTTCAAAAGCGGGCTGATTACGGATTAAAGTCTCCGTTTACGGCATTGAATAAGCTGTAATAATATTGTGCTGCCTGGCGGCTTATGATTCGAGGTGATTGCCTGATGGATTTGACTTACGGCCTCAGCCAGCGCCCTTAAGACCGTGATCGCGGTATTTTTCTGTTTGCTGCTTGGCTTTATCACGCAGAGGCCAACCGCGCTTTTACGCGGTGATCGCAGCGATATTGTGTATCCAGCCGACCTATGATAAATCCAAACAGATCGGCCTGCACCGCATCCTCGGCACGATTATGGGTTCCGTCTTCAGCTTTATCGCGCTTGAGCCTGGCGGCGGGTAATTCCTGCATTACCGGGATTTCTGGTTTATCATTCTTTTCCTTTTGCTGATGCTCGCGCTGATCTTTGTATGCAATGCCTGCGCATCAAGATTCCGTCGCGCTGCTGCGTAATCTTTTTTCCGTGATCGTTTTCCTGCATGCGGGGTCACCGACACGCTGCCTTTACGTCTTTGAGCGCATGATTGAAACGATCATCGGCGTATTGATCGCTCTGCCGGTGAACCGCTTTTTCAACCCCAGGCCGAAAAACGTTCCTGAACCGCCGGAAGGCAATAAGGATTGTTTTTCCTCTCTCCGGCGCGTACAATGACAACTATCGCACAAGGAGCGGCAGGATGAAAGAAAATAAATACGATGACAAAAGCTTTTTTTGATAAATACAGTCAAATGGACCGTTCGGTGAAAGGCCCGCCCGCGCGGGGAATGGCACACGCTCAAAAAAATGCTCCCTTCCTTGAGGGAAAACGGTACTGACCTTGGCTGCGGCTTCGGCTGGCAATTGCATACGCGGTCGAAAGGGGGCGCGGCAACCGCTGTGGAGTAGATATTTCCGCAAATATGCTGAACGTGCCTGCAAGGAAAACGGCTCGAAAAAGATCACGCATTCGTCTGCCCATCGAGGATGTGGAGTTTCTTCCTCATCCTTTGATCGGTTTAAGTCCCTTGCGTTCCATTATGTGGAATCCTTCGGCGATATTTAGAAAAAGTCCGCCAGATGCTTGCCCTGGCGGAACGTTCGTATTTTCGGTGGAGCACCCCGTCTTCACGGCACAGGAACGGAAGACTGGTATTACGGCGGGGACGGGAGCATCCTGCACCGGCCCGTGGACCTATTTTACCGAGGCAGGCGCGATGGGCCATGAACCGATCCTTAAAACCAGCAGGACGCCGCTCACGACCTATGTGAATACGCTCCTTCTGACAGGCTTCAAGCTCACCGGACTTGCGGAACCTGGGTCGGCCCGATGCCTGATATCCCCGGTATGAGGGACGAGCCAGGCGGCCTATGATGCTGCTGGTATCGGCGGAAAAGAAGTGGTTAGAAACAATCGCGCCTGCGGGAAAGAAAACGGTGCACGGAAAAGGGCCGCACGGCTCCCATCGGAACAGGCGGCCCTTTCGATCTTATTTTTGTTTTACTGCGCGCCGTGAAGACGCTTCCTGAATTCGCCTGCAGGCATCGGGCGGGCGTAATAGAAGCCTTAGTGCGACTCAGGCAGCCGACCCGTACCAGCATATCTGCCTGCTCTTTGTTTCCAATTCTCGCAGAATCCATGCTCAGTTCGCTAGCTATCGCAACAACCCGCGCACAACAATCTCCTCTTTTTTTCTTCGATTCCGAACGGATGAAGCTGCGGGTCAAGCGAATAACATCCACATCAAGCTGCTCAAGCAGGCCCAGCGAGGAATAGCCCGCCCCAAAGTCATCGATGGCAAGCTTGAACCTGTTTCCTTGAGCCAGCCCAAAAGCATTTCCGTACGGAATAGATATCTTCCTTATGGATTGATACTTTTCGGTGATCTCGACTTCCAGCAAACGAGAACGCCAAAGCGGTCGGCAATTCCCGCCAGCTGCCGGGCAAACGAAGGATTCTTGAAATGGCGCCGCGAAAAGTTGCAGGAAACCCTCGTTTTGATGGCAATCTCCGCTGTCCGCCCATTCCTTCATAAGCCGGCAGGTTTCTCAAAGATGCAGGTCGATTTCCACGATAAATCCATTTTGTTCAAAGAAGGAAGAAAAGAGCCTGGCATTTGCATTTCCCGTCCGGCCTGATCCAGCGTACAAGCGCTTCCCGCCCGACAGTGTCTCCTGCAATATTCACCTTGGCTGGTAGTAAGGTACAAATTCGCCGTTCTTCAGCGCCCCTTTCATAATATCGGATAAATGCCTCTGGCGCAGTTCTTCCCTACGCATCGTTTCGTCATATTAAAACTGTCTGCGCTGCGCGCGTTGTTTTTCGCATGCCAGCGCGTATAATTGCAAAGTCCATCGCCAGCGAGGTCTCGAATTTTTCCGCATCCTGCACGATATATACGCCAAAGATCATGCTGATGGAATAAGGACGTTTCGTATTTTTCGGCCCATTCTTCCATTTCCCGGCCGATGCTTGCCGTGCGCGCGTCAATTTTTCCCATCCGCCATACCGCAACAAAAGCACAAACCGGTCTGCAGAAACGCGCGCATAGCATTCCTCTTCCGTTACGCTCCTTTCCAGGACAGCGGCCAGCGACCGGAGCACTTCATCTCCTTCCGTAAATCCAAACGCATCGTTGATAGCTTTTAAATTGTTCGATATCCGCAGATACGACGGCATACTCGCCGCGCGTCTTTTTTCCTCCATTACTTTTTCCGCGTCCATACGGAACTGGTTCAAATTTCCGGCACCTGTGAGCCGGTCCTGGTATAAAAGATCGCGGATCGTTTTATTGTTTTTGGATTTCGTCCTCAGAATATACCCCCAGCACGCCGGTCACGGCCGCAAAAACAAGCACCACAATGCCAATGGTGGCGGCGGGATACCTGTGGATCAAATAATCGAGGGTGATCTCCTGGCGCACGACCGAGTTCTGAAGCACTATTTCGTCGATGGCTTCCGTAGACGTATATTGTACACACCGGTCAAGAATTGCAAAAGCCTGGGGTCCGCCGATTTGGAAACCCCAATGCTGATCTCCTCAACATAGCCGGACAGCGTGACCACGGAAAATTGTTCGTACCTGATGTCGGACAGCAGATAGTCTGCAACATAGGTATCTGTAAACGTGACGTCTGCCTGTCCGCTGAGCAATGCGTCAAACAGTTCTCAAAGGTAACATAATACTTGATCGTTCTGCCGGGATTATCTTTTGCAATTTCGGGAAAAACCAATATCCTCCGGCAATGCAATGATTTCCCCTGTTTCCATGCTTGGTGGTAACGGCAACAAGCGGAGACCTCAGATAAGAACCCGTCATGTCAAGCCCATGTTCCCGCGCCCACAGGTAATCGTCCACAACGCTGCAAATCACGTCCGCTTCGCCGTTTTTTATCTTTCCGAAAGCCTCCGCGCGCGCGTGGCGGCGGAATAAACTCGAACTCCAGCCCGGTCTGGTTCTCAATGGACTGAAACAGCTTTCTTGCAATCCCGGCGAACTCTCCTTGCTTCGGGTCATTGAATTAATGGGCATATCGGCTGTACCGTAAACCGCTTTGATTTTATCCGCATGGTCGATAAATTCCTGTTCTTCCGCAGTAAACGCCGGCTGCTGGTGTATACTGACGGAAAAATATTTATCGTAAAGCTCTGCTTCATAGTAAGGGTCGCGCAATTTCAGTTGGGACTGCGCCTGGTTGAGTTCGCGAAGCAAACGCTCTTCCCGGCGCAAGCGCAATGTAAAGCGGCTCGGGCGAAAACTGCAACGCTTCGAACGTGCTGTTTTTCCAGCAGCGTAATCGCCACGCCGTCAAGCGCCGTCCGCGAGCGCTCCAAGCAGTTCCCCTGTCTCTTCATAGGTATGATCTCCAGTTCGATGCCGTTGCCCTCACAATATTTTCCAAAATTCGCCGCGTCCACGCTGTTTTTTGATAACGCCGACCTTCATGCCGCCGAACGACTCAAAATCTTCATAGTGGTAACGGTCGTCATCTGCCCGTACGTTCAGGGTAGAATATATATCGCACATTTTAAGGTTGGAAAGCAATAGCTCCCGTGCCCGTTCTTCCGTATAGTAGACCGCCGGAAGCAGGTCGATTTTCCCATCCTTCAGCATTTGCAGCGTATTGTCCCAGCTCCGGCAGTCGACTATTTCGTATTCCCAGTCCGTATACCGGGCAATTTTTTTCAAGATACTCGATATTGAACCCGGCGTATTCCCCATTTTCATTGAGGCTCATATAGTCGCCGTCTTCATAATAGCCCACGCGGATTTTTCTTTCTGCGCATGGGCCGGAAGCGGGGAAAATGCGAAGACCAGAAGCACGGCGATCATACAACAAAATATTTGCCTGCACCCGCGTCATAGGGTTTCCTCCGCTTTCGCTTTTATAGATTGAATATTCAGCGCACTCTCTTATTATAAATAGGCTTTTTCGAAAAGGCAAATTAATACTATTCCGGTATCCTATTTTTATCCGTTTTTAAAACAAAAACCATCAGTTTATCCACTGATGGTTTTTGCCCATTTCCTATAATTTACCGGATAAAAATTCGTCATGACCCGCGGCTCATAGCGCGGCGCGGGAACGCCTTCCTTCCTGCCCGCCTCGATACATCCCAAAAGCCACGCCATATTTTCCGCGAGGGTGCGCATCGTTTGCAGGCCCTCCTCGTCACGCATCACGTCCTCGGGCGTAACCCCATGCACCTGGTTCCAATACTGCGAGGTTACTATGGGCATGCTGCTGATGCTGAAATACTTATTCAGCCGGTCAAAGGCGGCCGTCGCTCCCCCGCGGCGGCAGGAAACGATTGCCGCGCCGAGCTTGCCCTTCATTCTCCGTTCCCCGGCGGCATAGAACAACCGGTCAAGGAACGCCGTAACCTGGCCGCTCGGCCCGGAATAATATACGGGCGACCCGACCACGAGGGCATCGATGGTGTCGATCCGCGCGATGATATCGTTGACCGGATCGTCGAACACGCATTTGCCCGTCTTCCGGCAGGATGAGCAATCGATGCAGCCCGCGACCGGCTTCCTGCCCAAATAGAGCAGCCCGTCCCGACCTTATGGGCGTTGAGCGTTTTTTTCCACCTCGCGCAGGGCCGTATAGGTACAGCCATGTTCTTTTGGGGCTTCCATTCACCAGTAAAACCTTCATCAAAATCACCTCTCGCTTTATGGTACGCATTTTTACCGGCCCAAACCGTCCGGCAGGCTCCGTTTAAAAAGAAAGACAGGCATACTGTCTCTCTTTTATAAATTAGAAGCCGTACACCGCGCATCGAATCTTACCCCACAGGGAGGAAATTACGCCATCGGCTCAGAACAGGCGGACCTGTGGCACACACTGCAATCTGCTTACTGCTGCTTCCGTCAGGACCTGACAGGGGTTCACAGCGCAGCATTGCACAGGACCCATTCATCAACACCGATAGGCGTACTCCATACCCTGCCGGAAGACCCTCCGCGCGGGATTCAACCCCGCTATAGCGGCTTGCGGGTTACAGGACCCGCTGACTCCCCGCCTAGTACGGCAAACTTTGAACACATTATTCATTTTACAGGCCGCGGAAGATGCACTCCTCGCGTCCCGCACCCACGCCGATCATCACGACCGGAACGCCGGTCTGCTGTTCGATAAACTCGATATAGGCTTTCGCCGCATCCGGCAAATCTTCATTTTGCGGATCTGCGAGAGGTCTGAAGTCCAGCCATCGAATTCCTTATAGACCGGTTTGGCTTTCGCCAGCGTTTCCAGCGAAGCCGGATACGTATCTATTATTTTACCATCAATATCGTATCCAGTGCAAACATAAACTTTGTCAAGACCGCCGAGCGTATCCATGCGGGATACAGCAAAACCGGTAATACCGCTTGTTTTTGCCGCAAAATCGACGATTACGAGATCGAGCCAGCCGCAGCGGCAGGGACGCCCGTCGTCGTGCCGTACTCGTGGCCCTTTTTCGCGGATCGCATCGCCTGTCGCATCGAAGCTCCGTTACGAACGGTCCCTCGCCCGCGTCGTGTAGCCTTGACCACGCCGATCAACGTCTGTGATGACCTGCGGACCGACGCCCGCGCCCCGCACACACGCCGCCCGTATTCGGATGGGAGGACGTGACGTAAGGGTACGTGCCGAAATCGATATCGAGCAAAGCATGCCCTGTGCGCCTTCAAAAGCAGCGTTTTGCCCGCTTCCTTATATTCGTGAAGCATGGACACCGTATCGCAGACGAACGGCCGGGAAATAGTTCGCATGCGCCCTGCATTCCTCAAGAACCGTTTCATAGTCGAGCGGATCGCCGCCATACCTTGGTGATGATCTCGTTTTTATCGTCTACACACTTTTTGAGCTTGGCCGGGAAGGATTCCTCGTCCATCCGGTCGCACATGCGAAGGCCTGTACGTCCAACCTTATCCATATAGCAGGGACCGATACCGTTGCCTGTGGTGTTGATCTTGAAGTCCCCAGTTTCTTTTTCATTCAGCAAGTCGGCTCCCTGTGATAAGGCATAATCATATGCGCCCTGTCACTGATATAGAGGTTATCGATACGCCGCGCTCCGCAAAATCAATCTCCGTCTGAGCGCCGACGGGTCGATGACTACGCCATTGGCGATCACGCACGCCTTCCTTGGAAAGGATGCCTGACGGAATCAGGTGCAGCTATACGTCACCGTCAATGGCAACTACCGTATGGCCCGCATTGTTGCCCCCTGGTAACGAATCACCATATCTGCCCTGAAGCCAGATAATCACAAACCTGCCCTTTCTTCGTCGCCCCACTGGGCGCCGAATACTACGATACCAGACATTTCGTTCACCTCAACATGTTTCAAGATTTCAGGATACCGCACCGGCCGGGTCCTTCCACCGCCGGAACATAAAAAAGCCATGGAACATTCGCACATTCCACGGCAATATCACTACCTAATATTAACAAAATCGCTCATTTCCCGTCAACTTTTTTTTTTCAATATTTTCCCGGCAGGCAGACGGCACGGCGCGCGGTTTTTCTACGGCGGCCAGGTTTTCCGGAAGATAAATATCCTTTTCCCGCCGCGTCGGTCCCGCGAAAGCAGGTTGGGCGGTCCCATTTCCACCCTCCGGCGCAGCCTTGCCGCGAGAACCCGCAGCGCGGGAAACACCGCTTTTTGGGCCTGAACGGCCCCGGATTTTCGTACTATTCGTAACAGTCCAGTTCGTTTTGCTTTAACAAAGCCGTTTTCAGAAGCTTTCTAATATTTTTTGCTTTTTGATATTGACCCGTTCCCCGGCGGCAGGCGAAACGGGCCGGTGAAACCGCTCCCCCCACACACCGGCTCCCCTATGGGAAACGCGCACCGGCGTCGCGACATTCCGCGCGCCATGCGGCTGCCGAAACAAGGTTGCATTTCTGTCCCTTTTCGTAATATCATAAAGATAATATAACATTTAGTATATCGTTTTTGATCATATAGTTTCGGAGGATCCATGAAAAAATTTATTTCATTGTATGCGCTTTGCTGGTATTTACGGTCGTCCTGTGTTCATGCGCGCAGGCGGTGACCTTCAAACCTCCGGCGCCGGGTATGAGGTCGTATCGGTCGAAACGAGTGAACAGGCCCTCAGCAAGACTGCGGGAAGCGGCAATACGCTCCTCACCATCATACTCAAGACCTCGGACCAGTACCTTGACGACGCACAGGGTTCGTTTATGCCCGTAGACGGGGAGCCGTGTTATGTGACGGACGGCGGCAGCAGTATCCCTGCGCCGCGCTTGCGTTTGAGTCGAACGGCACCGACGTGCAGGCCGTATTGCTGTTGAAGTTCCTGCCGCTTGGGCGTCGGGCACGAAAGAATTCAGCCTTGGCGGAGGCACTTTTTCCCCGGTTGCGCTGCAAAGTAATATAGAACGGAAAAAGCCCGGCTGCAGCCAGCCTTTGTTTGCCGTTCTTTCCTTCATTCTTCATAATCCATACACATGCGGTTGCACACCACCGGGCGGACAAATTCCGGCCCACACGCTTATGCTCCGGGTGGACGATATAATCTGCAAGGGCCCTGCGCGTCCGTAAACACGCTTTTTAAGCATGACATCCGCATTACAGGAGGGAAGCGGACGGGTCACTACCTCCAGCCGAGGAGCCCGTCGATCTTGCCCCGAAGCCCCTCCAGTTCCTGTTTCATGGCTTCCTTTACGCGGACACGTTCCACACCCGCGATTTCTTCCCCTGATATTCCACAGAATAATATGACGAACCATAATACGATGTTTCCTTTCAAAAAATCACATATGAAAACCGCCGCTGTATTTCGGATTTCAGCTGGCGGAACGCAAAGCGCAGTATCCCCAGGACTGTGATCGCACTTGCAAAGGTGGACAGGATCAGCGGAATGAGCGCGATCCAGATTCCCGACAGGTACAGGATCAGCGGAATGAACCCAGCAGGAGCAGTAAAAAGGCAAAGAGCAGGTTCTCCCGCCAGTAGGATTTATGGTAATAGGAATACAGGTCGATATACGCGATGCCCACCGCGAGCAGCAGCGGCATCATGACCTCGTAAGACCAGCCGGCCGCCGCCCACATAGTCGAAAGCGATAAACATGGCGGTAAGCGTAACCACCTGCAGCAGGGTCTTGAGGCCTGCTGATTTATCAGACAGGATCACGATATAGACCAGCACCCAGGCGTAAAACACGGGGGCCGCCACCGCGAGAAAACCACGGGTGCCCGTCCCATGTGAGCAGGTTGACCACGATGCACAGGCAGATCACCACAAAGGTCGCAAAGGCCATATATTCCATTGTGAGGCTGCGTTTATCGACAAACTTTTTCTTGGTCACATACGGATAAAGCTCATTCTCGGCCGGATGGTCTGTCAGCCGTTTGCCGCACAACGGACAATATTTGAGGCAGCCGTCCACATATACCTTTGCAGTCGTCGCAATAATTCATCATTGCCCGCTCCATTCGTTTCCGCGTATTTCGACGCGCATGCCGAGTTCCTTGGAAAAATGCTCAAAGAAGTAGCGTACGATCCCGGTTTCCTTGATGCCTCTGGCGAAAGTAATCACCATCTTGTCCTGGTAGGACACCACGACGCAGTTCATCGGGTTCATATCGCTTACCCCAGAGCATAGTAGACCTGTTTGATATGGGCCTGCATGGTCTTTGGAAATTGCGCGGTGCGCAGGTTTGAGAGCACCATCGTGTAGCCGCCCTCTCCATAGTTCTTATAGCTGCTCGACACCACGAGGTTCTTTACGAACAGCGGCGTCATCCGGATAAACGGGTTTTTCAAAACCGACGTTCTTATTGATATTTGCGGAAATGCTTTCCCGTGAGAGCCCCTGCCTTGAAGCTGGGCGGATACGTCCATGAGAATACGGTCGAAATCAACTTTCCCGTCGATCACCGTGCCTACATTTGCGAAGGAAATAAAGTTCCGTAGCGTATGGGAGGAAACATTCCGCGCAGATCCATAGGAACGGAAATGATGATCGGACGCTTGTCCTTCTTGTATTCAAGCCCTGGTCTTTGGCCGTGCACGCGATGAGCAGCGCAGCCACATAGGCCGACACCGTCACTCCGCGCTCCTTCACCCTGGCAAGAAACTCCTTGAGGTCAATGATACCGTGCGTGAGGAAAATACCGCCGTCCGGGTTGAGCGTCCCCATGATATGGAACGCCTTGGGAACACGCAATTTATTCGCTTCCCCTTTTGCATCGTAATACGCATTGAAGCTGTTTTCCAGTTCCTCCGCAGGGACCTTTCCGTCCGCATCCAGTACCATATCCTCCGCGTCCATATCGTAGCCGCACAGCTTAAAATATTCGTACATCAGCGTTTTAAAAATTCGATGGCGCCCGCGCCGTCAGGCAAGGCCGTGGAAGCATTCCATGATTACATTTTTCTTGTAATACATAATATTGAACAGGAATCCGTTGTTGATGAAGTCCTTGAGCCTCTTGCACGGGAACCCGTTCTCCTCTTTCACTACCGGGATCGCCGGGTTTGGCTCAAGTAATACCAGAACATCCCCCCGCCGCAGCGTGACCGCAAAGGTGGGGAAATCGCGGCATGATCTTAACGAGGGCTTCCTGCAATGTTTCCCGTTCACTTCCGCGTCAAGCTCGAGCCCAGCCGGAACGTTGTGTTATTGTGCGTCTGTAGATAGACGGATAAATTTTTGCCGCCGTATCAAGGCGGTACCACTCCAAGCTTATCGGGCATCTTGGCTCCTTTGATTCTTTGTAAAAAGGCGGCATAGAAACATGCCGCCCCCATTCGGTTTGCTTAACCGCTGCGCGTCCTGTTTCACAGAGTGCGCGGAATATCCGGATTTAGGGGAACGCGCCGGGCACAGTCCGCAAAACCCGCAGGCCGCCGCTTAGGCGGGCCAAATTACTTTGTGCCGAACAGCCTGTCGCCCGCGTCTCCAAGGCCGGGGACGATATACGCATGGTCATTGAGGCCTTCATCCACAGCCGCCACATAGACGTCTACGTCGGGGTGGGCCTTGCGGACCGTTTCGATCCCCTCCGGGAACGCGATGATGTTCACCAGCTTAATGTTGCTGCAGCCGCGTTTTTAATCAGCGTGATCGCATCGGAGCGCTTCCGCCCGTTGCCAGCATTGGGTCGAGCACGATCGAGCTCGCGTTCCTGCGCATCCACAGGCAGCTTGCAATAATATTCCACAGGTTCAAACGTATCCGGGTCACGGTAAAGGCCGATGTGGCCCACTTTGGCGCCGGGAATCAGGTTCAGTACGCCCTCCACCATACCAAGGCCGGCGCGCAGGATCGGAACGATTCCTACCATTTTGCCCGCAATTACCTTGGTACGCGCCATTGTGATCGGCGTCTCCACCTCCACACCTCTTTAAAGGGGGCATATCGCGCGTTACCTCGTACACCATCAGCATGGCAATTTCCTTAACGAGTTCGCGGAATTCCTTTGTCCCTGTGTTCTTGTCGCGGATCATCGATACCTTGTGTTGCAAAAGCGGGTGATCCAATACGTGTGCTGACGCCATTTTCTCTCCTCCGAATTATTTAGAATATTTTTTTCAACTGCCGTTATTTGTCAATTCTCCTCTGGTGGCGTCTCCTGAAAAGGCGTTTTCAGGAATATATCGACGATATCCACCGCAAGGCCGGGACCGATGGTCCGCCCGCCAAGCGCCATCATGTTCGCGTCGTTATGCTCGCGCGTCGCATGGGCGGAAAACGTATCCGACAGAAGCGCGCAACGGATACCCGGGACCTTGTTCGCCGTGATCGAAATACCGATGCCGGTCCCGCAGGCGATGATGCCGAAGTCGGCCTCGCCCGCGCTTACGCATTCCGCGACAGGAAGGCCATAATCCGGATAATCCACCGAATGATCGTCGTTGATCCCGAAGTCAATGATTTCATGTCCGTTCTTTTTCCAAATACTCTATGATCTCGGCTTTCAGAACAAACCCGCCGTGATCGCATCCAAATGCTATTTTTCATAGTTTCTCCGGCTCCTAATTTTCAATTTGGCAGCGCTGCCTTTACAACTTTTCTAATATTAAATTATACAATATTTTTGCCGCCAATTAGCTACCGGTTTGCAAGAAAAAGGCCCAGGGGCCTTTTTTTCTCGGAAAAAGCGATATCATTTCCGTGTTATGATGAGAGAGTGTTATGAGCCGTGTTGTCTTTCGTAGGAGGAAAGCACCGCCCGCTCATTCCACAAACTGTTTTTTACAAACCGCAGCGCTTCCCGGATGTCCTCGTCCATCTGCTCACGCTCGCCCCTTCCGACAGGTCCCGCCATACCTTGATATCGCTTCCCTACCGTCCCGCCCATCTTCACGAACGGCTCCATCACCACCGCCCCATCGTACCCGGCCTCCCGCAGCGCCGCGCGCCCATTTCCGCCCACGGCATGTGCCCTTTCCCCGGCACTTTACGGTTTCCCTTCCCCAATGTGAAATGCCCCAGGCGGTGTTCCCGTCCTGCGGATCGCCTCCCCAGTCCGTCTTCCTCGATGTTCATATGGAAGCTGTCCAGCATTACCTTTGCATTCTCTTTCCCGATCTCTTTTTACGAACTCCACCGCCTCTTCCGCGCTGTTGATGATGTATTGCTCGAAGCGGTTCACCGTTTCCATCGCCAGCACGATGTCAAGGCTCTCCGCCGTATCCGCAGCCTCCGCATGCTCCTCACCGCAGCCTCCGCGCGCTCCTTATCCACCGGCTGATTGTAATCGCACGGCCAGTAGGCATAGATGATCCCTCTAAGATATGCGAATCCACCTTGTACATCGCGTCCATGATGCGCTTCAAATACTCTACCCCCGCCCGGCGGACTCCCTCGTCCGCCGACGCGGTGATATACTGCGGCGGAAGGCCGATACAGGCGGTGATTTCGACCCCGTTTTCCTGCGCCGCACGTTTGATATCAAAAAGCTCTGCGTCCGTTCTCTGCGCAAGGCCCCCGCCGCCACCTCGAGGACGTCGAACCCCAGCCCACCGCCTTTTCGCAGTAGGATGCGTAATCTGCGTCCCACTCCGTTCCCAATATGCGAAATATGTACCGAATTTCATTCCTCTTCTCCTTACTGCGCCGTATATCCCGTAAATCCACCGACAGCACCGCGCCCGTCGCATAGGCCATATCGTCCGCGGCGAACGCGAGGCATGCGTGAGCGATCTCTTCCGAGGGTTCCCATACGCATGGCCGGCCGGTCACAGGACAGCTTTTTCAAGCTCTGCCGCGGATTGGCGGCGGTCTGGATGATATAACTCTACGGCGGCATTTCATCCGTCCCGGACAAACGCAGTTGACGCGTATCCCCCTGCGCCGCATAATCGACCGCGGCACTTTTTGCTCAACGCGACCACCGCCGCTTTCGAGACGTTGTACGCAACCTGTCCGGCAATCGCGGCGAGGCCCCGCTTCGAAGCAATGTTCACGATCGATCCCTTCCTGTTTCCTTCATGCTTTCCAGCTCAGCACTTCATACACAGGAATATTCCATCCAGATTGATATCCATAAGCGTTTTCCACCGGATAAAATCCGTATCGAGCACGCTTCCTTCCCCAAAAAGATTCCCGCGCAGTTGACCGCCGTATCCAGCCGTCCCCATTCCTGATCTGTCGAACGCGCGCCTTACGCTTTCTTCGGAGGATACGTCCGCTTCGTATGCCCTGGCGAAGCCAAGCTCTTTTCCAGCTTGCAAACGCTCTCGTATCGCGGTCTACAAGCGCGAGGCGCGCTCCCGCGCGGGCAAACAGCCGCGCGGCCACCTGCCGATCCCCGAGCGGCACCTGTCATAACGGTATATTTTCCTTTTTAGCTTCTTCACGTTTTTCTCCCCGGCGTTAGTCATTGAATTTCCGTTTCCGCCACGAGGTCCAGGGCACAACTGCTTCTACAATCATAATCCCCCAGGATAACCTTCTGCCAAGAACGGCGTCGTATTCATGAGATCGAGTCCATTGTTGAGTACGCCGATCGTAAGTACGCCAATCACGGTCCCGCCGATGCTTCCCACGCCTCCGGCGAGGCTTTCCCGCCGAGGGCTGCCGCCGTGATCGCCTGGCTCCATCCGTCGCCCGAGGGGCGTTTGCCAGGTGAGCCGGCCTGTCATTACAAGACCGCCGATGCCGCAGCACAGGCCGCTTAAAGCATAAATCGTAATCTTGGTACGGTCGGTTTTGATGCCCGCCGTTTTGGAAGCCTCTTCGTTCCCGCCTACGGCGTCGTGTTTCTCCCGAGTACCGATGCGGTCGAGAAAATCCAGCCGATAACGGCAACGCCGCAAACACAAATATACTGTCAAGGGGACACGCCTCCGCTGACTGGCTCCCGACAGCCAGCATCTGTTCAGGTACCCCTGAAATGGGCAGTCCGTCGGTCACCAGCAGCGCTACGCCTTCCAGGGCAGTATACATGCCGAGGGTTGCGACAAACGGCTGTATCTTCCCTTTGGTTATGATGAAGCCGTTTAAAATCCCATCCTGTACTGACCGCGATCCCGAACAGGACCGCCAGGAGCGGCGGTACCGAAAGACTGGTAGCCGCAACAGCCATCACCGAGCCGGAGAGCGCCATCCAGTGAGCCACGGAAGGTCAATCCGCCGGTGATAATCTAAATCATGCCGATCGCCATGATCCCCAGCACCGCCGACTTTGGTTAAGGATGTTAGAAAATTTTTTCCGCTGAAAAAATTTTCGCTGCCGATGACTCATAATAACGATGATAGCCAACAAATTACAATTGCGCTGAATTTTTTGCAGGATATAACCTGCCGATTGCTTTTGACTGTATTTTCGCTTTTCATTTCATTTCGCTCCCCGCCGCTTTCTTTCCAAGTATAGTTCCTGCGTGCATTCTCCGCTTTCCAGCATTGCGGTGACCCTGCCTCTTTTCATGACCATAATGTTTGTCCCGATATTCCAAAGGTTCGGGCATGTCCTGAAAATCTGTCAACACCGCTCCGCCGTTTCCTGTAATCTCGTGTTAATCGGGACAGCTGAGCCTCCCCGCCCAACGCGTAGGTTTCGCTCCATGTCTAAGAGCTTCGTCCCCGTTGCAAATCCACCGCACGCGACCGCGACCTTCTGCTGGTTGCCGCCGAAAGATCGCACTTTCCGGCTGGAGGTTGGCGTCGATGTTCAGCAGCCGCATATATTTTCCGCCTCTTCCCTTTTCGTTGGCGCGCAGGCAGGAATCCGCCTTTGAGCCCCTCCTTTTTGGAGATACAGATATTGGTGCGGGATCGGCATATGCAGCAGCAGCCCGTCTTTGCGGTCTTTCGTGATTAGTCCAAACGGTTTTCAATCGCGCGGCTCGGTTTTTGGGGGCATACCGTTCACCCCGATAGGTAATTTCGCCATCCGTCAGTCTGCGCAGCCGAAAGAGCCCGCGCAAGGTACCCGCCCCGAACCGACCAGGCCGGCGACGCCCTCAGCAGCACTTTATGCAGCGTGAAGGATCGAAAAATTTTTTCCGTCGGACCGCCCCACGCTTCCAGTATCACCTCCGGCGTAACGAGGGGATATTTTCAATATTGTTCGTCGATCGTCCTGCTACCATCATCCTCCTGAGGCCGTCTTCCGTGGCTTCTCTATTGTTTCGATCGTGTTGCCGATGGTACTCCGTCCCGCAGTGACACGGTCGCCGATCTCGAACACTTCACTCAGTTTGGGGTGATGTAGACCAAAAGGATATTCCTTGCTTTTCAGTTTGCGTATGGTGCGGAATACTTTTCCACCTCCACGTCCGTCAGCGAGGAGGTAGGCTCGTCTAGGAATGACGATTTTAACCTCCTTTGATATGACGCGGAAGATTTCGATCAGCTGCTGGATTCCAGAACTGTTAGGACGTTTTCGGTTGACGTCGATAATCCACACCAAGTCGTCAAAATGTTTCGTCCTTTTTTCGCACCGTTTCAGTCGATAAATTTCATTTTGCGGCGGGCAAGATTCTTATATTTTCTACTACGCTTACCTCGGGCACGAGGAAAGCTCTGGTAGACCATGCCGATCCCAAAGTGCGGGCGAATGCGCCAGAG
>VOFB01003335.1_pt1 | contig 28951 bp, 43 predicted proteins | sample 5384141 | NCBI WGS metagenome assembly VOFB01 (sample SAMN12384721, study PRJNA508395) | human gut metagenome | isolation source: healthy gut A | host: Homo sapiens | reverse complement strand
AACCTCTCAATGGGAAAAAGAACACAACAAAGGCGGCGATAAAGGGATCCGGGGACGGCATGCTTCCAGAAATCGGTCTCGGAAGTGGCCCGACAGTAATCGACAATGTACATGAACCCCATGGTCGATGCGACAGATAGAAACACGGCGGAGGGAATAATCTCAACGAGCCAGAATCCACCCAAAGCTGGCACAATGGCGTGGGCAGCGAAATACCACGCGACGCCAGTAAGGAACAGGGCGCACGTGCGCAATGGTGAAGCCCAGTTCTCCATGGAAAGCGGGCGCATAACCGTTATCTGCGAGGCTATGCCCAGAACAACGAGCACCGCAACTTGGACGATCGCACAAACGATGAAGACCTGCGCATCTGGTTGTGCGTTGATCCGAGCAGGGATGAACGTTAAACCCGTAAGAATAATGGTCAGATTGGCGCACCAATGGAGAATAACCCAGCCATTCCCCAGCTTATAGGAAGCCGAAGGCTCCTCGACCATCAGTCATGGCATACCTTCCTCACAGCAACGTTGTCGAAATGCCGCACTGAATCGCAAAAGTCCAGACAGCGAAAACCTCTTCTCCCATGCAAGACGAGATGCCCGACGAGCGGACGGCAAGCAGCGTCTACGGCGAAGAGCGCCTCCCATCATACACGACGTGTACCAGCTTCGCGCTCGGGGCGCGACCTCCCGCTTATTCCAACGGCTTGTCCCGACCTGGGACGCCCTGGCTGGTGCGCAGGCCGTTTTGACGGCGGATGACGCCAAGGGGAACCAGTACTTCCACGCCTCGAAGGGATGGGCGCCCCTCCACCCGTCCACGTCCCTAAAAGGCGTCCTTGGGGACGATGGTGTGCAGCTCGCGGCCGCTTTCCGTGAGACTCGTGGGGATTCCCTGAAATGACTGGGGCGATAAAGGAGGTAGCGGTATAATAATTCATTACTGCGGGCGGGTTCAATGGTAGAACTGCCCCAAGCTTACAACGCGGTTCGATTCCCGTCGCCCGCTCCATGAACGCTTCAGCCAAGGTGAATTGCCTTGGCTTTTTTTGTGTAAAACGATAGCGGGCCCGAGTCCGTTAAATGCTCGCAAAGTCGATTAACAGAAACAACCGAAACGGGCAGGCACCCGAAGCCATATTAAAAAAGCCCCTTACGGGGCTTTGATGATCTTTATTTTGCAGCTCAATGCGGCCAGATGGTGGTTCCGCAGTCGGGGCACCGCCCCGGTAATGGGCTTGCCGTTCTTGGTAACGCCCTCAACGGGATCCCATTTCCTTCTTAGCCTTGCACTTCACGCAGTAAGCCTCGATAGCCATAAGTAACCTCCAATGGTTCATTTGGCAAGCACCCGAGGGCGCTCATAACACAACGACCTTCCACAAGGCCGTTTTGAGTACCGACATATAATACCGTATTTTCTAACCCCTCACCTCGCGATTTGTCTCCGAAGAGACAGGAATCGTCTGGGGTAACAAAAAGCCGCCGAATGGCGGCTTTTTGTAGGTAAATATTCTTCAGCAGCTCCACAACGAAATCGGCAGCCGCATCGACACTCTGGGGATCGATGTTTTCCACCATATCGTTCGCTTGAGCGTAGCGAGCCGGTGCATAGCCATCCATGCCAACGAAGCGATACGGCCTGCATACGATGCTTCGCGGCATAGCTTGCCGGACTTTTTTTCAATCGATGGAAGCGCTTGCTGGCACGCCCGACTGCTTGAGACGCCTTCTTGATGAAGCGCTTTGCGAGGCGAGCATTTAGCCTGCGAGAGGTCGCCTTCGCTCGAGGTAGGAAAGCGTGCCGCCGCCCAACGCCTCGAGGTTCACGATAACGGCGCGCGCATTTCGGGCGCATGCTCGGCGAGAACGCCTTGATGCCGCCGTTGTTGGCAAGCTCGAACCAAGACAACGAACCACACCTCAGTGTTGATATCGCCGGCCGCGAAAGAATAGATTTGCTGAATCTCTTCAGCGGTTTCGATCTTATCGCCCTCAGATGCCGCATGGCGCAACGCAGCTTCATACGCCGCCAAGCGAACGAATCGGAAAACCAGCGCCCCTGCGACAAAGGCTGAACATCGGACGCTACCGCAGACGCAGGGCCGAAGCCGCCGCATCATCGGAAGCGGTCCCATTCGCCTCTACCCAAAACGCGTGCACGCATATTCGAAAATGCGCCGCCGTTCCATCGGTAAATGTCTTCGTCACAGGCTCTCCCAGCCACCGCGCTGCCTTTTCCAACTTCACGTGCGTCGAAATGTCGACCCACGCCGAGCCATTCGGAAGCGCTTTCTTCCTTCTTCTGCTGCGGCGGAATTTCCCGAAGAACCCGACACGCGACTGGGGCATTTCAACATAGCCAGGTCCAGCAAATGCACCGGTCTCGGTGAAATCGCTCTGGAAGGCAGAGTCGTCGGCGTCATCGATATACATATCTTCAGGTTCAACGCCGTCGAGAAGTTCATCACCCACAGGCTCAGCGCCAATAGAGCTGATAGCCGAGAAAGAACCCGTGAGGCTCACATTGGAGCGTTGCCGGCGAAGGCACCTCGTAGGCGCCAGCGCCAACAGCAGGCGCGGCGGCATAGAAGGCATTGCCGGTTGCGCCCGGTGCCGGGGCTTATTTGAGGGACCGACGTCGAAAGCAAGCTCTTGCTGCTTCGGTGCCGCGATTCTCGGCGGCGCTGGCAAGCGGGGCGCGCTGACGCAGTTCGTCGAACGAAATAGAGCTTCGGCTCAGGCGCCACTATGGCGGGCAGCCTCGATGCGTGGCAAATCAACCAGGAAATGTTCGCTGAAATAACCTTCGCGGCAGGCTGGGCCGAGCTACGCCTTCGGCACCCTCAAAATGCGAGCACTTCCAGCGATTGCCGCTTCGTATGCAGCAACGCCTGATTGCTGGGCTGCCACTTTTCATCCACGGCGATATCCACAGCTTCAGCAGCCGTCGCTTCGACAATCACGCGAGGCGTTGTCGCACGCTCGGCCTGCACGGCAGAACAATCGACGGGCGGCTGGTAGTACATCATTTGGGAAGGCGCGTCGTAGCAGCGGCGGGGCTCACGGGAGCCTTGTCGGCAGCGGGCTGCTGCGCTTCAGAAAGGGACTCCTCGGAAGCGGAGACGGGCGCGACTTCAATTTCGGATTGAATGGGCTGATTCTCCTGAGCAGGTTCCTGCGCAGGATTGGCCACCGATTGAGGGTTCGACGGCAACAGGCTCAGCAGCCTTCACGGCATATATATCGGCGGGAAGGCTTGGGGCTTCGATTTCCTGGATCCATCCGCAACGGACGCGGCCAAAGGCTCCGAACACGTGCGGCCTGAGCGGCGGGAGCAGCCGATTCAGAAACAACCGGCTCAGAAGCCGCAACGACCGCAGGGGCGGCAGCTTCATCTTGAACCTTTGCGGACTCGGCGGCGACGCTTGCCTGAGCAGCACCCGTCGGGTAATCGGCGAAACGGGAGCGATACGTATCGTCTGCGGCGGCCTGTTCGTTCGATTCAGCCATTTTCTCGCGAGCCTTTTCGGTCGCCTTCTTATACCAATCGGGCACTGAAGCCGGGCGGCTCGCAGCCGCAGCCGCAGCAGCGCTCGCAGCCTGTGCTTCAGCAATGCGTGCAGCCTCGGCGGCTGCGGCTTCGGCCTCGTGGCGAGCGCGTACGCGCTCTTCATACGCAGCGCGCGCATCGGCAGCTGCTTCTTCCTGAGCATGTTTCTCGTTCAATTCGGCAGCCTTCGCCGCAACCTCGGCGAGCGGACCTTCGGGGGCGCCGGTCAATGCGGCCATCGTTTCCCTTGCGCTGTTGTGCGGTGTCGGAACGATGGGGCCGTCTTTCAGCTGTACCAGGTTGTCGGAAATGCTGGAAGGCTCACGCTTTTCGGAAACGAAAGAGACATCTTCACCGGTAGCGATAGGCGCATCGGCAGAAACTTCGCCATTGCCAAGACGGCGGGCAACTTCAAGCATGACGGCAACGCCGGAAGCGTTATCGTTCGCAGCTTCGGTAAAGGGACCGAATTTCTCAAGCAGGGCAAACACAAACAGAACAGCGCTCGGAACAAGGCACACGCCCGCAAGCACGGCGAGCACCAAAGAAGCAGCGCCTTCGGAAAGTACGACGCCACGCAGAAGCGTGAACACTGCCGCGACGACCATGCCGCCAAGCGCGCCATAACGCAGAGGACGCAGTGCGCGAACGAAGACGCCGGCGGTTTCGCGGCGCACCTTGCCGCTGTCGTAGTTAGCAACCACGATAACCTTGCGACGACGCGAACCCGCTGCATCGCTCGACTGGGTGGGCTCGTATTTCGCGACGATGTTCTGGCTCACGCCCTTCGTGAACGCCTGCGAAAGAAGAGGGTGGTCGAGCGCTTCGCAATGGCGATACCGGCAGCAGCCAGGGCCAGCACGGTAGCCGGAATAGCGATAACAGGGAGAATAATGCCGAGCAGCACCGCGACGATTGCCACGCCGTAGCAAATGATCGGCGTCATAAGCGCGTTGGAATTACAGGTGAAGTCTTCGATTTGCGCAGATAGATGGGCATCTTTTTGCAGACGCTCGGTAATATAGAGCGCCGCTTGCTGTTCCTCTTCGGTTCCCCGGGACGGCCCAATTCCTGGGAGGTAGGCTATATGATCCATTGGTGTGCTCATGTTGCACCTTTCACAGACTTTATTCGTCATGATGTGGGCATATTCGTTTGAAAGTATACTCCATCAGCCGCTGATGCCGAGATAATCACGAAGAAACGCATCGCATGCGGCTGCCTGGGAGCGTATTTCCATATATTGCTGACGCGAATCACTGAGCGATTCGTCGAGCGCCGCCACAATGGGCGCTTCTGTGGTTTTGGGAAGCTTGGCTGCGAGTTCGGCAGCGGCAGCGTCGCATTCATTGTACTTTCATTGTTCGAATCGGCGGTCGCCTTGTCTTGCACGTAAATCGCTTCATCAGACGCAATGGCATACGCAATCGACTGCTGCCGCGCTGCAATGTAGTCGTCGAACGGGCCATAATCGGCGGGATACAAGGCTTGCGCTTGTTCGAATTGCGACGACGCTTGCGTCAAAAGCTCGCGGGCCTGCTCGCATTTCTTTTGGGAAGCTCGCGTATTTTCCTCATTGGTATCGGTCACCAATTCGGCGGCCTCTCGAAGAAGGGCATCAGCGCTGAGCACGTTTTCCCAGCACGAAGCCATGAGGTTTGAGGCTTGCTTGGCAGCCTGTTCCTCGGTCAAAATTGCTTCGGCGAGTTCGAGCATGGTTTTCCGAGCTTCGGCCGAAGCCGCAAGCTGATCGGCGGCCTTCTCGTCGTCGCCCGAAACACCCTCTTTGGCCGATTCGGCAAACGATTTCGCGGCGGAAAGCTTCACATCGACATCGGGAATCTTGCCTAGCACATCGGGAATCTTCGATTCATCGAGGTCGTTGAAAGAATCCACCACCAATTCATCGGCGGCAAGCACGACCTCATCGGCCGAGGTAAGTTCGCTGAAACCTTGGCTGAGCAGCGATTTGTGTTGTTGATTGTCTTCATACGCGGCCGTGAACACGTGCACCGCGAACGCCGAAGCGCCCGCAAACGCCGCAAGCGCGAATGCGAGACCCACTGCGCGCCAAGCGCGGCGCGCAGTTTTGCGGCGTTTGATTTCGGCTTCAGGGTTCGCGAGTGCACGATCCGCGCCTGGGTGCTTTGTTTCGACGGTCGGAAATCGACAGAGCGATGCCCGCGACGTCGGCGCCCGTAATGGGCTGCTTTTTCGAGGAAGCGCCCGGTGCACGTTTCGACTTCCCTGAAAAAACGTGGGGCATGGTGAATGAAGGGAAGCGCCCGAACCGCCTAGCGACACATCTTCTTCGTCTTTTTTGCGCACTGAGGCCACCGAGCACCGAAAGCGACAGCTCGTTGGACGTTCCCTTGGTGTTTCTTTTCAAATGGAGGTTCGCCGCAATGGTGCGGTGCTCCCCCAGTATGGGCTTTTTTCTTCATGCGGCTATTGTATCGCAGAGCCCACAACGCCCCGACGCAGCGCCTCAATCGCTTCGGCGCGCGTGCATTTCACGATGTTTTTCGACGGAGGCGAACGCAGGAACACCCTTCCGTAGCCCTTCGTAACCAATCGCTTGTCAGCCAACACAAGTGTACCGGAATCGGTTTGAGAGCGAATAAGACGACCTGCCGCCTGCTTCACTTCGATAACCGCCTGGGGCAGGGTGTAATGAGACCAGGCGCTCGAATCGCGCACCGCGCGCTCGCACGAAAGCGGATCGGTCGGCTTTGGCGAACGGCAGCTTCGGAATAACCACGCCTTTCAATGTAGCACCGGGGCATCGAAGCCTTCCCAGAAGCTCTTCAGAGCGAACAGCGACAAATGCTCGTCTTTCAGGAAGTCGTCTCGCAGGCCTTTCGTGGAAACGCCCCATTTTTGGCATACGAGCCGCAGCCCCGCTTCTTTCAGCGAGGGATCGACCGCGCCGAAGCATTCTTCCATTTCGCGACGATTTGTGAACAGCGTGAGCATGCTTCCGTTTTGCGCAAGATGAGCCTGCGCAAGGAAATCTTCGAGCGTTTCCAAGTAGCCAGGCTGATTGGGCTCGGGAATATCGGTGAGCACAAGCACCTGCATATTTTTGTCGAAATCGTAGCTCGATCCCAGCATGCAGGTATTTGCCCGCGACTCCTCGGTCTCACCAAGGCCCATGGCGCCGAGGAAGTTCTTGAAATCGTCTCCCACGGCGATTGTCGCGCTCGCATACACCACGGAATGCGTTTTCTCGTAGAGGGTTTCGTCGAGCGTAGCGCCAATATTCACGATAAGGGCCTCGAGGCACTCGCCAACGCGTTCAGGCTTGCGCGAAAGCTTCGCGGCATACACGTAGTTCTCGTCGACTTTATTCAGAATAAGGTCGCACGCTTGCAGCATGCCCTTCGCATCGATGACTACCGTGGCCACATCGCGCTGCACATCGGCAACACCGTCGACGCCTTCGAGGAATGCGACGAGCTCGCTCGCCGCAGCGACGAGTTTTTCGGACGATTCTTGAAATTTCTTGCCATATTCGCGCAGGCCAGCAAACTGCTGGCTCGCGCGCACCTCGTCGTTGATCCACAGCTCAATGTTCTCGTAGTTGCGATTCTGACGATTCGTGTCACACGCCACCAGGTCTTTCATGTGGTGGGAGAACGCGATTGCATCGCCCGAGAACGCACGGCCGGCCTTTGGCTGCCTTTTCGGTGAGGCCATAGAAAAGCGAACTCGCTTCGGGCATCGTTGCCTCGTTCATGGGCGCGCGACGCCCAGACGCACGAAGGGGTTGCGCTTCGCATCGGTTGCGGCCAAACGATTCGCAAGGCGCACGATTTCGGCGGCATCAAGCTTCACGGCAAGCGCGCGGCGGGCTTCCGCCTCGGCGCCGTGGGCCTCGTCGACGACCCAATAGCGCGTCGGAGGCAGCAAGAAACCCTCGGCGGCAAGGTCGCAGAAGAACAATGAGTGGTTCGTTACGAGAACGTTCGCCGATTCGGCACGCTTTCGCAAGCCATGCACGAAGCACTGCGGGCCAAAGAAGGGGCATTGCGCTTCAGGCATTCGCGCGACGTGGTGGTAATGGCATAGCGGGGAAGCACACGGTAATCGAGCTTCAGGCCGTCCATGTCGTCATATTCAGTTTGTTCAATATACGAAAGCAGAGCGGCAATTGAAGGCGCCTGACTCACATCTTTACCCGTCACATTCACCATGCGCGCACCGTCGCTTACGATATGCGACACTTTCCGCATGCAGGGGTAGTGCGAGAATCCCTTTAGTGCCACGTATGACAAGTCGCCTACACCGGCTTTTGGCAAGCGTGCTTTTTCAGCAGCGGCAGTTCCTTATAGACGATTTGGTCAAGCAGGGCATTGGTTTTCGTAGCCACGCCAATGCGCGAGCCGCTACGGCGCCAAGCGCGAGGGCAGCAGGTAAGCCATCGACTTACCGACGCCCGTACCCGCTTCAACCACCAAATTCGTGCTCGTGGAGAACGCCTTGAGCACTTTTTAGCCATAACGACTTGTTCATCGCGCGGCTCGAAGTCGTTATACAGGCTGCCCACCAGGCCATCGGGGAAAATGCCGCTTCAATTTCCTCGGCAGCGGGGAATTCCATCGGCAAATCTTCCGATTGCTCATTGACGGAAGCATTTTCGGAAGCGGGCTTCGGTTGGTTCGCTTGTGAAAAACGGCTACGACGCATAGCTGAAAGCGAAAACGGGAAGGTTTCCGCCTTCTCGCCCGCCGCCGATGTCGCATGTTCGCGCTGCTGGGCCGCGATAAGTGCGAACACAGCGCCCGTCGACCATTCTTCAATGGGCGCAAGTTTGAAATATACTCGACCAAATCGTTCGGCATATCGCTCACAGCAGCCAAAAGAATGCGGTATACCGCGCACAGGGCCTCGACGTCGGCGTCGGCACGGTGGGTTGAAATAGGCGCGTCGAACGCATGAACCAAATCGATCAGGCGATGCGATTTCAAACGCGGAAGCGCGATGCGCGCCAAATCGAGGGAATCGATCCAGAGGTTTTCTTTCAAGCATGCGCCACCCGCGTTTTCGTCACGAAATGGCGGTCGAATGCGGCGTTGTGCGCGACGAGCGTGGCGTCGCCCACGAATTGCGCGAGCTGCTCGCACGCCTCAACGGGCGTGGGCGCATCGGCGACATCGGTATCAAAGATATTCGTAAGATGAGAAATTTCATCGGGAATAGGCTTGCCGGGATTCACGAACGTCACGAACCATTCAGTGATTTCGCCGCGCTCAAGACGAGCGGCAGCAATTTGTGTAAGCTCGTCTTTCCGTTCGGAAACGCCCGTGGTTTCGGTATCGATAACCACGATATTGCGGTCGAGGTCACCGTAGTCGGCATGCAAAGCTTGCGTTTTAACGAGGCGTAACGCGCCACCACATCGGTGGGCGTGCCATCGGTCACAAAGTCGTATACACTCGTGTGTTGATCGTCTATTTGCATTCGTTGCACTTCCGATTCGATTCATTCATCCATATATGTTTTGAAGCCTACCACGAAAGGACGCCGCATGACCTCTCATAAGCCCGGCGATATATATTTTGGCGAGTATGTTCGCTTTTCCACCTCGGATAAAAAAGTAGAGCAGCGCTCGCAGGCCCCGATAATGCCGTGGGCGATATTGGCACCATCAATTCGTGCTCGATGACTCCAAAGGCAAGTCGCGTGGCTTAAAAATCCTTACGGGCAATTGGTTGGCTTTTTGAATAACCACGACTCATACAACGCGGCCGTCATGGCCGCAAAAGGCTGGGAGCTGCATTACGTGCTCAGCTTCACCGCCTACAGCGAAGAGCCTGAACCGGGCGAGTATTGGGGCCAGGTTGCCCTTATCGCCTTCGCACCGCGTTACGCCGAGGAATTCAATGTTTTCTTGAAGGCGTTCGCAAAGGCAGCTGGCGACGGATTGCGTCCCGATCCCAAACTCAGCAACGACAGCATCGTTTCCGTGCTTGCCAACCCTGCCGAATGGAAGCCTTCCTCAAAATCAAAATCCCGCGCGGCGGCGGACGCACTGCGATTTTAAAAGACCATCGCAGCGTGCACGACTCCATGCTCGACGCTGCTCGTTCCAAAAAGGTCGGCTGCTACATCGTAAGTTGGGCCTTTATTCTGGCGGTTGTCACGCTCGTGGTTTGGGCGCTCCATAAATTCGGCCTTTTCTAAGCCGTTCTAAGGCATTTTCGAAGCCTTGGTAGACTAACGAGCCCTGCGGAGGAGAAAACCCACCGCAGGGCTCGTTTCATTTGATTTAAGCGATTTGGTCTATTCCAAACCGAGCGCGACGATCTTTTCGCACAGCTCGGGGAAGCTCATTCCGGCAACCTTCGCCGCATCGGGAACAAGCGAGGTTCCCGTCATGCCGGGCAGGGTGTTCGTCTCAAGAAGCCAACATACGCCGTCGGCATCCATCATCACGTCGCTGCGGGAAATGCCGCGGCAACCCAAAACGGAATGAGCCGCAACCGCGAGCTCCTGCACGGCTTCGGTTGCCTCTGCGGAAAGCGGAGCGGGACACAAATGTTGCTGCCGCCTTGAGCATACTTCGCATGGAAGTTATAGAACTCATCTTCAGTGGGTACGATTTGGATAACAGGCAGCGCGCGCGGGTCGTCGTTGCCAATAACGCCCACGGTAAGTTCGGTGCCTTCGATAAACGCTTCAATCATGGCTTCCTCGTCGACGCTCAAAGCCAAGTCAATCGCGCCGCGCAATTCATCATACTCATGGACGATCGTCATACCGAGGGAGCTGCCCTCGGTCGGGCTTCACCACGCAGGAATGCCAATCTCGGCGGAAATCTCTTTGAGGTCTTCGTCATCGAGCTCGTCGCCCCTGCCGATAACGGCGGAAGCAGCAACGTTCAAACCAGCGGCGGCATACAGCTCTTTTGCCTTGCCCTTATTCACGGCCTGAGCACTTGCGAGAATGCCCGATCCCGTATAAGGAATGCCTACCGTTTCGAGGAACCCCTGAATCGTGCCGTCTTCGCCGCCTTTGCCGTGCAGCGCTAAAAACGCGATGTCGTAATTGCCGTCGATGAGCTTCTTCAGATCCTCTTTCACCGAGGGTCGACAAGGTCAACAGCGAAGCCAGCTTCTTTCAATGCATCGGCGCATGCGACGCCGGAATTCAAAGACACCTCGCGCTCGCCGCTTGTGCCGCCATACACCACAGCGACGGAATAATCCTTCGGGTTGCCTGAATACGCCCTTTCATTCCTCACTCTTATCGCAGCTTTTCGCGATGGGCTCGCGCCCTCTTAAATTGCCTTTGCCCAATATAACCCATGCACGTAAGGCGTGCTTGCATTGGGCGTATTTTCTGCCGACACAACATACGCCGAACCGCATTCGAAGTTACCGATTCTTCGTATTAACGATGCGAATCTCAGCGTTTTTGAATCGCGTACGGATCCTAGCGTTTTTGATTTTTAAGCTGGCCGCAGGCCGCCGCAATGTCGCCACCACGCGAATCTCGCATGGTCGCTTCGACGCCCGCGCGTTCAAGCGTTCGAATGAATGCATCGACGCGATGTTTGTAGGCAGGCTGAAAAGGGGAGCCCGGAACATTATTGAGGGGCAGCAAATTCACGTGGGCGGAAATGCCCTCGCAGAAATCGACGAGCGCCTGCAGGTGGTCGTCATCGTCGTTGAAGCCTTTGATAAGAAGGTATTCGAGCGAAACTCGACGGCCACAATCGGCTTGGTATTCCTCAATTGCACGATGTAAAGCGGAAAGCGATTGATTTTTCACGCGAGGCATAAGAGCATCGCGAGTTTCCTGGATGGCGGAATGCAGGGAAACCGCCAGAATAAACTGCTCGGGTTCTGCGCCAAATGCCCGAATGCCATCGAGAATGCCGCACGTCGAAACCGTGATGTGCCGCGCGCCAATATTGAGCCCGTCTTTGCCATTCAGGAAACGAAGGGCTGCAAGGGTATTGCCGTAATTCAAAAACGGTTCACCTTGACCCATGATAACCACGTTGCTCACGCGGGTGCCCATATCGTTCTGAGCGATCAGTACTTGCTCGACAATTTCTCCGGGGAGCAAATTGCGCGTGAATCCCTCTTTACCTGTGGCGCAGAACGAGCACGCCATTGCGCAACCGACTTGCGATGAAACGCATACCGTAAGGCGATCGCCCGACGGCATGGCAACCATTTCCGCTGTGCAGCCATCGGCATATCGAACGATGTATTTCCTCGTGCCATCACAAGAAACCTGCCGATCGTCGATTTCCGCACTATACAGCGGAGCAGCTTCAGCGAGTTTCGCACGCATGTCTTTCGAGAGGTTCGTCATTTCATCATACGAGGTAGCTCCTTTTTGATAGAGCCATTGCTCGATTTGCTTCGCGCGGAATGCGGGCATGCCGGCGCTTTTCATAAACTCGGCAAGGCCTTCCCTTGAATACGCTTTGATGCCTTTTTCGATATCTACCATGTTGTATATCCCTCGTCGAAAGAAAAGGCCTTCGGAATATCGCGAAGGCCCTTGGTTATATGTCGGTGCTATTCAGCAGAATGCTTCATGAGGTCGTAGAGACGATGCAGGTCTTCTTCGTCTTTGAATTCGATTTCGATCTTATTCTTTCCGTTCACGCTGCGAACTTGAACCTTCGTATCGAACGACTCAGAAAGGTCTTTCGCAGCACGGCGGAAGAAGCGGGGCTTCGGCGGCTTTTTCACCGGATTGTTCTTTTTGCTTCTCGCGTCCAGCAATCAGGCGAGCGAGCGATTCGGCCTCACGAACCGAAAGCTTTTCCTTAGCAAGCTTTTCGGTGAGCTTTGCGCGACCCTCATCGGAAGGAATGGCCAAAATCGCGCGAGCGTGACCGGCCGTGATTTTCTCCTCGTACAGCATCTGTTGGGCGTCTTCGGGAAGGTCGAGCAAACGCAAAGCGTTCGCGATGGTCGAGCGACCTTTTGAAACCGCACTCGCAACTTCAGACTGCGTGCGGTTGCCGCGCTCCATCATGCGTTTGTAGCCATACGCCTCTTCGATAGGGTTCAAATCACTGCGTTGGAGGTTCTCGATAAGCGCAAGCTCGAGTACCTTCATATCGTCGGCCTCTTTGATGCGAACCGAACCTTCTTCAGGCCAGCAAGTTGGGAGGCTTGCCAACGACGCTCGCCGGCAATAATCTCATAGCCCTCAGCATCTTCGCGAACCAAGATAGGCTGCAACAGGCCATCTTTCTCAATTGAAAGCGCCAACTCGTCGAGCTCTTCCTTATTGAAATGCATACGCGGCTGGTTCGGATTCGGATGCACCAATTCGATAGGAACCTCATCCAAATGATGAGGTGCTGCTTCGGCGGAAGATTCAGGAGCTCCAGCAGTTTCAACTTGAGGCTGAGCCTGAGTTGCGGCGGAAGCCGTCGCTTGAGGCGCGGGAATTGTCGCTTGAGGCGCGGACGCAACCTCGCGCTGCATCAAACGCGCATCAAGAGCGCTCGGACGATTGGCTTCCTCCATATAGCGGGCAGCGGGCGTCGCGGGACGTTCGGTGACGCTTTTAATGGTTACGCCATCGGGCTCTTCGATGAGCTCCGTCTTCGCTACCACATCTTTCACCGCAATGCGCGAACTCAGCGGCTCGGTTGCGGCGGTCGGCTTCGCGTATTGCTTCGGCGCGGAATACTTCTCGCCATCGAGCGTTTCGCGATCTTCGGGAGCGAGATCTTCCTCACGAATCACTTCGCGTTCGACAACGAGGGCAGGCTCGGCGGGTGCGGGTTCCGCGACCGAAGACGCCTGCGTCTCAACGCGTTCCACCTGACGTTCGGGCGCTACACGAGCAGGCTCGGCGGGCGCTTCATACCCGCCAAGAAGAGAATTCAAACCACGGCCGAGACCGGCCTTCTTATTTTTAGCCACGCTGGCTCACCTCTCTTGCAAGGGCGCAGTACGCCTCCGCGCCTTTACCAGTCGGGTCGTATTCATTAATCGGTTGGCCGAAACTCGGCGCTTCAGAGATTTTAACCGTACGAGGAATCACCGTATCGAAAACCGTGCGACCGAAGAAATTACGCACCTCGGCGGCAACCTGCTTCGAAAGCGTGGTACGTCCGTCGTACATCGTGAGCAGCACGCCGTAGATTTCAAGCCAGGATTCAGAAGGCTCTTCACGCGCTTCATCGAATCGAGCAGCTTCGTCACGCCTTCCAACGCATAAAACTCGCATTGGATAGGAATGAGCAGCTTATCGGCAGCAACAAGTGCATTCACCGTAAGCAGGCCGAGAGAAGGCGGGCAATCGATGAAAATGTAATCGTATTTGCCGCGCACATGGCCAATCGCTTCCTTCAGACGTCCCTCGCGAGCCATTTCGGAAACGAGCTCGACTTCGGCACCTGCAAGATTGATAGTTGCGGGAGCAACATCGGCCTTCGCACACATCAGGAATGATGATATCCGGTAAGCTGGGTGTCGCTGATAAGCACATCATAGATGCATTCATTCAAAAGGTTCTTTTCGATGCCCAAAACCGCTCGAGTATTGCCCTGCGGATCGAGGTCGATAAGCAGCACCTGTTTTCCCATGGCGCCTAATGCCGCACCAAGGTTAATGGTCGTCGTCGATTTGCCGACGCCACCCTTCTGATTAAGAATCGCAATAACCTTCGTGGTGCCCACGACGTGTCTCACGGGTTTTCTTTTCCGCATACGAACGAAGCGGAGTCGCGGTATATACCGCCTCAGAAGGAGCGGGTTCATTCGTGTATGCGTCAGCCTGAAGATCTTCCTGGGTGGAAGAAACAACGGATGTTTCACGTGAAACATTTGGGTCGCGCTCGATAACCGGAGCGTTCTCAGGGTTGTAGCCGATCTGTTCGCTTTCGGCGGCGTTGCCTTCCCTGATCTTTAGGCTTTCGACTCTGGTTCTTCAAACCATCAAACAGTCCCACGCGTCCTCCTTCATTGATACTGCGTGTATATGTGAGGCTTATAGCCAATGTAGAACGAAGACGAAGGATGTTTCACGTGAAACATCGAAACCGACGGTAAAAAACGCGAGGCTCAAGCCATTGCGAATCTCACAGGCGAGCCGTCAAGCGCATTTCCGTCGCTAAGTTGTTCCATTATATATTCAGTAAGGGAATTAGCCGCAGCAATCCACAGCCGTGCCAAAAATTCCTGGTTCGCCAATTTTTGGCACATCGACGGTTTTGATGCAGGAAGAACCGAACACAAGATCGACACTTCTTAGAGCAACCCCGGGACGAGAATATTCAACCGCACTAACGGCGTTTCTCGTAAGCGGTCTTGGGAAGAGGGGGTCGGGCTTGTTATCGGCGTTTCTTACTCTTCTGACCGCTCTTCTGAGCGAAGTCGGCAGGCGTAAGGGGATTGCGCTGCGCCATGCCGACGCGGCGAGGAAGCGCGATACGCGGGTTTGCCGCTTTCTGAAACACGAAAATGCGGCGCGTGGAACCATCGCTTAGCTCATGGCCGTCATCGCATACGAGTTCGAAGCCAAGCGGTTTCATAATGCCGAAGGCGATTTCAAGTTCCTCTTCAGTCGGTTGCGCCTTGTAGCACACCAAACGACCGCCCTTGCGCAAAAGGGGCGAGGCCAACTCGAGCAGTGACCCGAGCGAGCTCAAGGCGCGAGCCGTGAGCACCGAAAACTCCCTCGGACGCTCAAGGGCGAGATCTCAATACGGCCGCCATACGCGGAAAGGCGATCACCAACGCCGAGCTCTTCGGCAACAGGCTCCAGAGCGCGAACCTTCTTCTTAACCGAATCGACGAGCAGAGTTTCGCGGCCCGTAAGCACGCACAGGGGAATGCCAGGGAAACCGCCGCCGGTACCTAAGTCACCATAGAGGCCAACCGGCGCATCGTTCACGTACGGCAAGCCGAGCACGCTGTCTTCCAGATGCAGCACCATACCGTCTTCCTCGGAGAGAATACGCGTGAGGTTCATGGTCTTGTTGATTTCCATAATGGCATGTAGGTCGTCGAACAGGATTTGCTCCTGCTGTTCGGTGATGTCAATGCCGTGGCGCGTGGCCAGAATATCGCGAAGCGTGCCCATGAAAACCTCTCTCGTTGCGCGGTGCGCGTGTCATTGCCTGCAATTGTACCGTGTTGGCCAAAACGCGCCATAAAGAAAGGCCCTTCTTCAGAAGAAGGGCCTTAAAAAGCATGCATATGAGGTTGTTCCCTAGCAGGGGATGATCACCACGTGACGGGCAGCGCCCTCGCCTTCGGAAGCGGTTTCAACGCCAGGCTCATTGCGCAGGGCAAGATGAACCAGGCGGCGCTCATAGGGCGTCATGGGGCGCAGCTTCACGCTGCGATGCTGCGACTTCGCGCGGCGAGCGGCGGAGTATGCCACCGACTCGATTTTCTGACGCTGGCGGTTCTTATAACCTTCAACATCAACGATGACCGGATAGCGGAAGCCCATCGTGCGCGTCGTGATGGCGGAAATGATGAACTGCAGCGCGTCGAGCGTTTTGCCATGGCGACCAATGAGGATAGCCAAGTTGTCGCCCGTGATATCCAAAATAAGCTCGCCCCTCGTCGCCCTCGTACTCGTCGATGGTGACCTCACCCACATCGAAGTGCTCGAGAATGCCCTTTAACGCAGCAATGGCGGTGTCGGCGATTTCATCGAGTTCTTCTTCGCTCACATCATGCTTTCGCTGTGCGGCTCATCGCCTTTGAGCTGGTCTTCGGTGGTATCTTCGACCGCTTCTTCGTTAACCTGATCGTCCATGATTTCATCGGACATGGTTCAATCCTTTCTGTATATGCAAGCGCGCCAGATATGGCGCGCGGCATGGTCGGATCGATATTAGTGCTTTTTGGTCGGACGCTTCTTCTTAGCCTTGCGCTCGACGTCAACTTTGACGGGCTCGACTTCAATGCGAGCAGCCTCGGCCTGAGCCTCAACCCTCTTCAGGTGACGCATGGTGAGCTGCTGCTGCAGAATGCCGATAACAGAAGACGCACCCCAGAACAGCAGAACGCCAGCGGGCGAGCTCCAGGAAATCCAGAGCATGAAGATCGTCATAACGCCACCCATGATAAGCATCTGGTTGCGCTGTGCGGAATCGTTCTTGATGTTCTGCAGAACCATAGGCAAAAAACGTTGCCAAGGCGAACACGAGCATGAGTACCAAATACGGGAAGAATGCGCCGAAACCATCAGAAATCACGTTTGCAGGCGTTTTCGTAAGGTCGGTAACCATGCCATAGAAGCTGTATACCTCGTCGGGGTGCGAGTAACCAATCTCACGCAGCGTTTGGAACATGGCCAAGAAGATCGGCATCTGGATGAGCATGGGCACGCAGCCAGCCAAGGGGTTGAACTTAGTTTCAGCGTAGAGCTTTTTTGCATTTCCTCGTTCTGACGAACGGGGTCATCGGCGAACTTCTTCTGAATCTCTTGCATAAGAGGCTGGACCTTCTGCATTTGGAAGGTCGACTTGATTTGCTTGTGCATGATAGGAGCAACGAGCAAACGGAAGATAACCGTGATAACGATGATCGCAAGACCCCAGTCGCCAAGGAAATTGGCGAAGAATGCGATGCAATCGAATATCCAGTCCTTAAACACGTCCCACATACGGCACTGCCTTTCTAGAGCTTGTCGGGAACAGGATCATAGCCACCCTCATGGAAAGGGTGGCACCTTGCGATGCGTTTTATGGCGAGCCAGCCTCCCTGCGCAAGCCGAAACGTCGAATCGCCTCGAGCCCGTATTCCGAGCACGTGGGAACATAGCGGCAGCAGGGGCCAAAAATTGGGGAAATGGCAGCACGATAGAATTGAATCGCGAGCAAAGCGGCCCGCTTAGGCAGCGAGCGCACAAACGCAAACACGGCATTCATCGAATATGCCTTCTTCCACAAACTCCCGCCCGGAGCATTATCGCGAAGCAGGATTGATTAAACCGGCCTTTTCAAGGGCCTTTTTCGCATGCGTGGCTCACTTTACTATAAGAAGCCTTCAGAATGGCGGAGCGTGCCGAAATTACGACGTCCCAACCCTCCCACGGGCCCCAAGATCGCACACGATTGCACGGAGCCGGCGTTTCGCGGCATTGCGCCAAACGGCGTTGCCAAGCTTTTTTCCCGCTATAAAAGCAACACGACCATGCAAATCATGGTCGTGTTGCTCAGTTCTTCAGCACAAGCACCGTTGCGAACGGTGTGCTGAAGCGTTTTCCCTGCGAAAAAAGCCGCGAAACGTCGACGCTCGACCTAATTGTCGATTTCACGCCGACCTCCGAGGTTTTTACACGGTCAGACGCTTGCGGCCCTTGGCGCGACGACGAGCGAGAACGGCACGGCCGCCCTTGGTCGCCATGCGTGCGCGGAAACCGTGGGTCTTGGCGCGCTTGCGGTTATTCGGCTGATAGGTGCGCTTCATTTCGACTCCCTTTCACGTTATTGCAGCATGTGTTTCTCAATGAATAGCCGTACAAGTATAACGTAGCGAAATCGGATGTAAACCCCCTTTTCACGCAGTTCATAAAGCATTTTCGAAAGAAAACGGCACTTTCGGGCGAAAAAACGCTACTAGTAGGCTCGCTTATGTTTTCAACACTATATATAGGTTTCAATTCACGACGAATTCTTCACGAGTGGAAAATGGAGCGGAAAAACAACGACTTTTCCAACCGCGGAAAACTGCCGAGGCGCCGTTGCGGCTCTTTCCACCGCACGATCGAGGGCTAAATGAGCTCTATTGTGGAAAACTGAGCTTATTCACCGTCTCAAAATGTGGAAAGTGAGGAAAACCCAGGCATTACGCGGTTTTTCCGGTGGAAAACTACGCGGAAAACCGTGAAACACGTTTTGGAAAAATGTTTCCCGACATCGCGGAAACTGCTTTGCAAAAACTTCAGAAAGCGGTTATGAGCTGGGCTTTTCCGTGTTTTCGCCAATTTTTCCAGCATGAATTCAAAACTTGCTCTGGACTTTTCAGGAAAGCGTACAAACTGTCGTGTTTTTCCGTTCTCTCCCCTTGTTTTCCAGTAAGTCAAGCTGTTTTTCAAGGTTTTCCGCATTGGTTTCCAATCATTTCCACCGTTTTCCACATTCCTTGAATAAAAAGTGGAAAACTCGGAAAACATGAGGTTGTTGGCTATGGAAATTTCCACCATGAGTGGAAAGAGTCTTTAAAAACATGACTTTCCACCTCTAGAATGGTGGAACTCATTCGTGAAAAAGTTTTTACAATTTTCCAAGTGAGTGAAAATTAGCGGAAAACCTGGAATAACTTGGGAAAAGCGTTGGAACCTACACTAAACACAGCACAAAACGCACCCGAGCCCGCATCTGGAGTCAACGAGGATTACTCTCGCGCTATCGCGAGTGCACGAATCGCTTGCTATGACGACTTCCGAAGCGCGCCACGCGTGACTGAAATAGCTCCTACCACCACGGCGGAGTTCATCGAGAATCTTGCCTCCACTATCTACACCCAGGCCCCGCAAGCCGGCGGCAGCATTCCCTATACTGCGATTCGCGAGGTCAGCGAGAATTTCATCCATGCCCAATTCAAAGAAATCGTGGTCTCGATTTTCGATAAGGGCAACACGATTCGCTTCACCGACCAAGGCCCCGGCATTCCCCAAAAAAAAGGCGCAAATGCCTGGCTTTTCGTCGGCCACAAGCGACATGAAACGCTACATTCGCGGCGTCGGCAGTGGACTGCCCCTGGTAAAGGAATATCTTTCGTTCTCGCACGGTCGCATCACGATCGAAGACAACATCAAATGCGGCTCCGTGGTAACCATCAGCGTGAAACCCGGGGAAGATTTCGACGTGCCGAAGGGCGCACCCACGCGCGAACAGCGCAAACAAATGGTGCCCGCCCTTTCCGACCGCGAAAAGTCGTGCTCTATTTGTTCTTGGACCAGCCAACGCTGCGCGTGACCGATATCGTCGAAGAACTCGGCCTTGCGGCGAGCAGCGCCCACCGCGCGCTCAAAAAGCTCGAGGAGGCAGGCCTTATTTCCACCGTCGGAAAAATGCGACAGGTCACTGACGAAGGTCTGCGCGTCATCGACGCGTTGTTTTAATTTCCACACCCCGCTGAAGACATCACAATTGGAGGATTGGCCGCTATAATTTCGATACCATCTACGGAGGGAAGGCGGCTTGAATAAATATGGATCCAAACAACCCCTATGAAACCTGGCAAGCCGTTATCGAAAAGGTCAAATCGTATGGCACGGTGAATCCGGCGCAGGTCGACGCGTTTCTGGGACGCATGCAGCCGCAAGCGTCGAGCGTGGGTTTCCTGCTCGCCACCGTCGATACCGACTTCATTAAAGGCCAAATCGAAAAGCGCTTTCTTTCGCAAATCGAGCAGGCGCTGCGCGACTTGTTTCGAGACCGAATATGTGGTAGAAATCGAGGTCGACCCGGGTTCTTCGGCGTTCATGCAGCAAATCGCCACGCAAAACGCCCAGCAATCGGCACCTTACACGCCGCCTGCGCAACCGGCAGCCCCTCAGGCAGCGGGAGTACAGGCGGGTGCCGCACCCATCGCGCCCGCACATTCCGAACCTGCAGCGCCAGCCGCGCAGCCGATTCAACCCAGCCCCAGGTCGCACCGCAAGTTCAGCCTGCTATTGCGACACAGCCGAGCTCCCCGCAGCCGCCGGCGGCGACAAGCCACCTCACCGGCAGCCAAATCGCGCGCGCGAACGGCATGGACACGGGCGCCGCCGCGCTGACCTTCGAGAACTTCATCATCGGCGATTCGAACCGTTTGGCCTATTCGATGGCCGTATCGGTAGCGGAATCGCCCGGCAAGTCAACCCTGAACCCCCTGTTCATCTATGGAAAAAGCGGGTTGGGCAAAACGCACTTGCTGCGAGCTATCCAGAACTACATTCTGGAAACGCCCCGATATGCGCGTGGTGTATATCGACGCGCAGGAGTTCATCACGGAATATTCCATCGCCGCGATTGACCACAGCAAAGACAAATCGAGCTTCCAGGCGTTCCAAAGCCGCTATCTCGACGCCGACGCGCTGCTCATCGACGACGTGCAGTATTTCCAGGGCAAATCGGCCACGGTAAATATCGTGTTCCAGCTGTTTAACCGCCTCACCGACGCCGGCAAACAAGTCGTGCTTTTCGGCCGACCGTTCGCCGAAGAGCATCGATATCGACGAACGCTACAAGAGCCGCTTCAATTCGGGCGGCACCTACGACATTCAGCCGCCCGAGGTCGAAACGAAGCTCGGCATTATTAAGTCGTTCATCGAGGAATACAAGCGCTCCGAAGGCAGTTGGGATTTATACGTCCCCGAAGATATACAAATGTATATCGCGGAAATATCGAGCTCAAACGTACGCGAGCTCAAAAGCGCCGTAACGAAGGTCATTTCGCAAATGACCGCATTTGGAAACCCCGACATCACGCTTTCCGACGTGAAATCGCTGCTCGAGAACCATTTCTCAGCCGGCGCGTTGAAGAAAATCACCGTCGAAGCCGTGCAGCATGAAGTCGAGCAGTACTATCAGGTGAGCCATGCCGACCTCATTGGCACGAAGCGATCGCGCAATATCGCCTATGCGCGCCACGTAGCGATCTATTTGTGCCGCCAGATGATTGACATTCCTTACAACGACATCGGAAAGCGGTTCAATCGAGATCACTGACCATTATGAGCTCCGTCGAGAAGATCGAGAAAAAGACCAAAGAGAGTCGAGAGCTTCAAGAAGAGCTCGAAATCATTATTAAAAACATTCAGGGAAAACTAGTCGAAAACTTGAGGAAAGCGGTGGAAAGATAATATAAGCAATAAAAGCAGTGGAAAGCGGGTGCAGGTTGTCAAACATTCTTCAGTCATCATAAACAATGATTGAACAGGCACGATGCAACCTTTTCCACTTTTCCACCGTCCTTATTACTACTACAATCATTAATTATTTATTTAAGAGCAGAAGGGCAAAAAAGTGAGATTCAACATCAACAAGAGCGAACTCCTTAATGCATTGACCATCGTGTCCAAGGGCACAGCTTCGCGCTCTACCATCCCTGTGCTTTCTGGCGTCTACATTAAAGCAGAGGGTATGGGGCTGGTTATGGAAACCACCGACCTCGAACACTCTATTCGTTACAGCGTTCCTGCTCTCGTTGAAGAAGAGGGAACAACCGTTATTCCTGAGAAGCCTCTTCTGGATATCGTTAAAAACCTGCCTGAGGCAGCTGTGGAGTTCCAGACGAACGATTCCACTGTCACGGTATCGTGTGGCAAATCGTCGTTCACGCTCAAAACGCTCGATGCAGCCGACTTCCCCCCGTTCCCCAACGTTGACGTTTCGAGTTCCATCGAGGTGCCGTTCGCGGAATTCTGTTCTATGGTTAAGCGTGTGGCGAAGGTCGTCTCGAAGGACCAAAGCCGTGCAGTGCTCACGGGCGTGCTTATCTCCACGTCCGACGAAGGCTTGCGCATGGTTGCGACCGACTCGTATCGCCTTTGCCGTGGCCGACATTGCGCTTGAGGGCGTGCAGGAGAATTTCGAGGCGATTGTTTCCGGCGTGTTCCTTCAGGAGGTTGCCGGCCTGCCGAAGATGGAAGAAAACATTATCATCGGGCTTACGGCGAACCAGATTGTGTTCACCTATCAGAATATGGTGCTCATCAATCGCCGCATCGAGGGCAATTTCCCGAACTATCGTCAGATTATTCCGCAGTCATGGGCAACGAAGACGTGCTTCACTACGCAGGAGCTCATTACCGCAGTGAAGCGCGTGGGCTTGGTGAGTGCGCTTTCGTCGCCCGTGAAAATCGACATCAACGCCGAAGCGGGCAACGCGATTATCAACGCGGCCACGCAAGACGTGGGCTCGGCCGAGGAAGTTGTCGGTTGCGAAGTGGCGGGCGAAAGCATTCAAATCGCTTTGAACCACCAGTATGTGCTCGACGGCCTTATGTCCGTCTCGACCGACCAGGTGTTCTTCGAGAGACCTCGTCGCCCATGAAGCCTGGCATTTTCCGTGCGGGCGCGGGCGAAAACTTCCTGTATCTCGTTATGCCCGTTCGCGTATCTTAAGGACGTGCTTGCCGTGGCAAACGATCTTCGCATTCAGGAAGTGCGCCTGGCCGGTTTTCGCAATTATCGAAGCCTCGCATTGGGCAACATAGGTGGACTCACGATTTTCGTGGGTCCTAATGCCACGGGCAAAAGCAACGTCGTCGAGGGAATTCAACTTTGTGCGCCCATGGGTCGTTTCTGTTCGCCCGCGGCCGACCTCATTATGTGGGGCGCGCCATTCGCTCGCCTCGAAGCGCGATTCGTATCCGACTCGCGCGACTTAAACGTTGCGACGGTGATTGAGCCGGCATCGAGGTCGTACACGCTCAACGGGAAGCGTCGCGCCGCGCAAGATTTGCAGGGAATTCTGCCCGCCGTGGCGTTCTCTCCCGACGATCTTGAGCTTGCGAAGGGTTCACAAACGCCAAGCGTTCCGCGATCGATTTGCTTGGCAGCCAGCTTTCGAAGAACCATCGCGTCATTCGCCGCGATTACGAAAAGCTTTTTGCGCAACAAGAATGCGCTTCTGAAAGACGAAGCGTCCGATGTACTCATCGACAGCGTGAACGATGCACTTATCCCCGTAGCTGCCCGCCTGCACATGTATCGCGTTGCACTGTTCCGCAATCTATGCGGACGCATGGGTCGCATATACGATGACATTACCGACGGCGTGGAGGAGCTCTCGTATTCGTACATTCCTTCGTGGCTTCCGGAGGATTTGGCGGAGTTGGCTGAAAGTCGGCCGTACGATGCGGAGATGTCAAAAGACGAGGTTCTTGATGCGACGGCGAATGCGATGTTCTCGCGCCGCCTTGAGGAACGCGCCCGCCATCGCGCGGTTGTGGGTCCGCATGCCGACCGTATGGAATTTTTCATCGACGGGCGCAATGCTCGCACATTCGCTTCGCAGGGCCAGCAGCGCTCCATTGCACTTGCGTGGAAAATCGCTGAGGTTGAACTGGTTAAGAAGATGCTTGGCGTCAAACCGGTGCTCTTGCTCGACGACGTGATGAGCGAGCTCGATACCCGCCGCCGCAGCGCGCTCCGTTGATTTGCTGCATGAAGACATCCAGACATTCATGACCGCTACGGATTTGACGTGTTTCGAGGACGATATCGTCGATCGGGCATCTGTGCTCGATTTGTCGAAGGCGGGTGTTCGTGCATGAGCAACTCCATGAAATCGTTTTCCATGGCCCTTCAAAAGACTCTGCGTGGGCAGGCGTCTTCAGATGTGCTTGCGGCTAAAGCGGCGCGCGCCGCGAAGGTGAAGCGTATGTGGAAGTCGGCGCTTGAAGCGTGCGCTGGCCCCGCTGCTGCGGTAATTCTCGACCACACGAATTCGATTTACATCATTCGTAAAACCGAAGAAGAGTCCAATGTTTCACGTGAAACATTGGAACGAAACGAAACCTCGAGCACCTCGCAGGCCGCGACTCGTTCGGCGGGTGGCGCATTCGCGCGCCGTAAGCCTCCTGCGGGCGACCTCATCGTATATGTGGAAGATAGCCTTATCGCAGCGGAGGTCGACGCGCGTCGTGAAATGATCAAACTGAAGTTCCTTGAGCTGTTTGGCGAAGAAATCGACGAGTTTCGCATTCGCGTCTCGCGTGGCAAATACAAGCTCTCTCATCCTTACCGCGAAGAAGCCGAAAAAACGGCGGCTCAAGAGAAAGCGCCGCGTGTGGCGCTTTCTGAGGCGCGTATAGCCCAGATTGACGAGGAGCTGTCCACGATTCCCGATAAAAAGGTGCGAGAAGCGCTTAAACGCGCCATGATTTCCGATTTAGAGGTAAAAACGCTGCGGCAGCCAAAAAGGCGACAATGGGGCCTTTGTAGGCCGTGTGGACTATCTTAAATCGCGTGCTGAAGCGCGGTATAAAACCCTGAATATGGTAAAATTCGCTAGTTGGATTGCTTGAGTTTTCGCGCCCTCTCCAGCTGGCGTGCTCCTCGGCGTCCTGTTTTATGTGAAATTGGCGGTTGAAACGCTTTATGCCTATGGCGCCGGCGTATGTCGGCGCATCCCGATTTGCATCGGGACGGAAAGGAGGAGGCCGTGGTCAAAGAAAAGCCCGACCACTACGACGGCTCAGACATTAAGGTCCTCGAGGGCCTTGAAGCCGTGCGTATGCGCCCCGGCATGTATATCGGTTCGACGGGTCCGCGTGGTTTGCACCACCTTGTGTATGAGGTTGTGGACAACGCCGTCGACGAGGCTCTTGCCGGCTATTGCACCAAAAATCGATGTCACGATTCATGAGGACAATTCCATCACGGTCGTCGACAACGGCCGCGGTATTCCTATCGACGAGCATCCGAAAGAGAAAATTCCTACGGTCGAGGTCGTTCTCACCATCCTTCATGCAGGCGGTAAATTCGGCGGTGAGGGCTATAAAGTTTCCGGCGGTTTGCACGGCGTCGGCGTTTCGTGCGTGAATGCGCTTTCCACGCGCCTCGAGGTTGTCGTGTGCCGCGATGGTGGCAAGCATGAAATTGCGTTCGAGCGCGGCAAAACGGTCGAGAAGCTCCATCGCATCGGCGACGCTGATCATACGGGCACCATGGTTACCTTCTGGCCCGACCCTGAAATTTTCACCGACACGGTCGTGTATGACTACGATACGCTCGCTGAACGTTTCCGCGAAATGGCCTTTCTGAACAAGGGCCTCCATATTCAACTCACCGATGAACGCGAACATGAGGAAGACGGCTCTTTAAGACCGAATCGTTCCAGTATGCCGGCGGTATCGTCGACTTCGTTACGTGGCTCAATCGTGGCAAGGAAACGCTGAATACCCCGATTTACTTTACGGCTGAAAGCGCCGAGGGCACGGTGGAAGCTGCTATGCAGTGGTCAACGAGCTACAGCGCTCACGGTGTGCTTGCGTTTGCAAACAACATCAACACGCACGAGGGCGGCACGCATCTCGATGGTTTCAAGAATGCCCTCACGCGTACGATCAACGAATACGCTCGCGCCCATGCCATCCTAAAGGAAAAGGACAGCAACCTTTCCGGCGACGACGCCCGTGAGGGTTTGGCGGCTATCGTGAGCGTGAAGCTGCATGATCCACAGTTCGAGGGTCAGACAAAAACCAAGCTCGGCAACACCGAGATTCGCGGTTTGGTGCAGGGTGCCGTGACGAAGGGCCTCGCTGAATACCTCGAGGAGAACCCCGCCCAGCTAAACGCATTATTAGTAAGGCGACCCAGGCGCTTAAAGCGCGCGAGGCCGCCCGCAAAGCTCGCGAAATGACGCGCCGCAAGGGCGTGCTCGATTCGTTCAGCATGCCGGGCAAGCTTGCCGACTGCTCGAGCAAAGATGCCTCCCTGTCTGAAATCTTCATCGTCGAGGGTGATTCCGCAGGTGGTTCGGCCAAGCAGGCGCGTGACCGCAAATACCAGGCGATTCTGCCTGCGTGGCAAAATTTTGAACGTCGAGCGTGCCGGTTTGCATCGCGCACTTTCGAGCGACACCATTTCGAGCCTTATTACGGCAATTGGCACGAATATCGGCGAAGATTACAACGGCGACGCGGCCCGCTACCATCGCATCATCATCATGACCGATGCCGATGTCGATGGTGCACATATTCGCATTCTGCTGTTGACGTTCTTCTATCGCTATATGCCCGACCTCATCAATCGTGGCTATATCTATATCGCGCAGCCCCCGCTGTACGGTTTGAAGAAGAAGAACTCCAAGTCGGGCAAGATTTTGAAGTACATCTACAACGATGAAGCCAAAGACAAGCTCATGGCCGAACTCGATGATCCCGACAAGTACGACATTCAGCGTTACAAAGGTTTGGGTGAGATGGACCCCGAGCAGTTGTGGGAAACCACCATGGAGCCCGAGACGCGTACGCTTCTGCAAGTGACCATCGAAGATGCCGCCGCGGCCGAGCTGGCGGTTTCCGAGCTCATGGGCGTCAGGTTGAGCCGCGTAAGGAATTCATCCAAAAGCACGCGCTCGACGTTCGCTTCCTGGATATTTAAGTTTGCGCCGGCTTGACGGCCGGTGCTAATGCCCGACGCGCTGTGCAGCAGCCGGGCGGCAATTTCGGGCTCAGCCTTTGGCTCGCGTACCAAAGTTTGGGTTAGCGCCGTTCTGGCGAACGGCGCTCACCGCCGCCGCTGCGCAGGGTTTTTATGCGGTACCTTGGCCATCAATCGCAGCTCGCGTACCGAAGTACGCTTCGCTTCTTTTCTGGCCAATCTGCTCGCCTAAAGCCCATGCTCGCTGGCATTTGCTTCGAAAGCATCCGGGGAATACTCCGTATCCGGGATATTCCCCAACTTAAGATTTAGCCGTTCTTACGAAAGGACAAAAAGTGGCTGATCAGGGGATATTATTGCAAGCTCTGATTCAGGGGCTTCGGGCATCAAGTTGGCTGAACTTGGCCACGAGATGCGCTCGTCGTTCCTCGAATACTCGATGAGCGTTATCGTCGCTCGCGCGTTGCCCGATGTGCGCGACGGCTTGAAGCCGGTTCACCGCCGCATTCTGTATGCAATGTACGACAGCGGCATTACGCCCAATCGCCCGCACAGCAAGTCTGCGCGTACGGTTGGCGACGTTATTGGTAAATACCACCCGCATGGCGACTCTGCGGTGTACGACACCATGGTTCGCATGGCTCAGGACTTCTCGATGCGCGTGCCTCTGGTCGACGGCCACGGCAACTTCGGCTCCATCGATGGCGACTCGGCCGCAGCTATGCGTTATACCGAGGCCCGTTTGGCGAAACCTGCCATGGAATTGCTGCGCGACCTTGAAAGGAAACGGTCGACTGGAATCCCAACTATGACGAAAGCTTGCAGGAGCCTTCCGTGCTTCCCGCTCGCTTCCCTAACCTGTTGGTGAATGGTTCGAACGGCATTGCTGTGGGCATGGCGACGAATATTCCGCCCCACAACTTGGGCGAAACTATCGACGCGACGTGCATGATGCTCGACAACCCCGATTGCACGACCGAAGAGCTCATGACCGTGCTGCCCGGCCCCGATTTCCCGACCGGTGGCGTCATCATGGGCAAAAGGCATTCTCGATGCGTACGAGACTGGCCGTGGCAATCCACGATTCGTTCGAAGCACGAGATCATCGAGGGCAAGAACGGCAAGCACTCCATCGTGATTACCGAGATTCCCTATCAGGTGAATCGTACGAACCTCATGCAGAAGCTTGGCGAGCTCATTCGCGACAAAAAGCTGCCCGAGATTTCGAATGTGCACGACGGTGCCGACCGCAATTCGCCGGTCGACATTATCATCGAACTCAAACAGAACGCGATTCCCAGGTCGTGCTCAATAAGCTCTATAAGCATACCCAGCTGCAGGTCGGTTGGGGCGTTATCATGTTGGCCTTGGTCGATGGCGTGCCCCGTACGCTTTCCTTTGAAGGAAATGCTGCATTACTACATTCTCCATCAGGAGGACGTCGTCACGCGTCGTACCAAGTACGAACTGCGCAAGGCCGAAGAGCGCGCCCATATTCTTGAAGGCTTGCTTGTCGCCTTGGATAACATCGACGAAGTTATCCAGATTATTCGCAGCAGCGAGACCGACAAAGAGGCGTCTGCTCGCCTTACCGAGCGCTTCGGCCTTACCGACGCGCAAACGCAGGCCATTTTGGAAATGCGCCTGCGCCGCCTTACCGGTTTGGAGCGTCACAAGCTCGAGGCTGAGTTGAAGGAACTCAAAGAGAAGATCGATTACTTCAAGCGCATCCTTGCCGACGAGAACCTCATGCGTCAGGTTATCAAGGAAGAGCGGCTCGAAATCAAAGCGAAGTACAACACGCCTCGCCGCACGCAGCTTTCCGCCGCCGCCAAAGATATCGATGTCGAAGACCTCATCGCTGAGGAAGACATGGTTATCACGGTGACGAAGGCCGGATACGTGAAGCGCCTGCCTGTCGCGACCTATCGCCAGCAAAAACGTGGCGGCAAGGGTATGCAGGGCGTGAGTTTGAAAGACAACGACTTCGTTGAGCACCTGTTCATCGCGTCGACCCATAGCTACATGCTGTTCTTCTCGACGCGTGGTAAGGTCTACCGCCTGAAGGTTTACGAGATTCCCGAAGCGAGCCGACAAGCTCGCGGCACGGCGATCGTGAATCTGCTGCCGCTCGAGAAGGGCGAGACCATTTCGGCGATTATTGCGACGAAAGACTTCCCCAAGATGAATACCTCATGTTCGGCACCGAACAAGGCATGGTGAAGAAGACCTCCATGAGCCTGTACGATCGCAGCCGTCGTGATGGACTTATCGCTATCAACCTGAAGGAAGACGATAATCTCATCGCCGTGCGCCGTGTGAAGCAAGGCGAGCGCGTGATGATGGTCTC